>ODAI014050575.1_pt1 | contig 77163 bp, 81 predicted proteins | sample 1539321 | NCBI WGS metagenome assembly ODAI01 (sample SAMN02144231, study PRJEB22623) | gut metagenome | biome: sheep rumen | host: Ovis aries | place: New Zealand | reverse complement strand
TATAAAATCTAATTTGTCTTCTTATTTCCAGTTTCTGCTTTCAATTCGGGGAATTATGAGATATTTATTCAGCCATTAGCTTTACACCAGCAGAAGCACCAATACGTGTTGCACCTGCTTCAATCATTGCCATCATTTCTTCGTGTGTATGAATGCCACCTGATGCTTTTACTTGGCAACGATCGCCAACAGTCTTCTTCATCAGTTCAACTGCATGCACAGTTGCTCCGCCTTTAGAGAAGCCAGTTGATGTTTTCACAAAATCAGCTCCAGCTTCTACAGAAAGTTCACATGCACGAATGATTTCTTCATCACTTAATAAGCATGTTTCAAGAATGACTTTAGTCACTTTTCCTGGTGTTGCATCAACAACAGCCTTGATATCATCAAGAACATACTGATCATCATGATCCTTTAAAGCTCCAACATTAATGACCATATCCACTTCCTGAGCACCATTTTCAACAGCTTCCTTAGCTTCAAATACTTTTGTAGCAGTTGTTGTTGCGCCTAATGGGAAACCAATTACAGTACAAGGCTTAACATCAGTTCCCTTTAATTCTTCAGCACAGAATTTTACCCAGCAGGCATTCACCATGACACTCGCGAAATCATATTGCTTAGCTTCATCACAGAGCTTCTTGATATCTGCTTTAGTTGCGTCCTGAGCTAAATTTGTGTGGTCAATATACTTATTATATTTCATCTTCATTTCCTCCTCTAAAGATCATATCGATAGCACTCTTGGCAACATACTTATCACCTGGATAAGGTATGTTGGATAAGCTTGATGCCATGAATTGTTCGTGACCTTTTCCCAATATTAAAATTATATCATCTTTACATGCAAGTTCAATAGCTTGCGAAATCGCAATACGGCGGTTCGTAATAATGACTGATACTGGTCTTGTGATATATTTTTGCATCTTTTCACATGCTTCTTGGATATTATCTATTCGTCCATCCTGTTCAGTTAAAATGACCTGATCACAGTATGCATTCGCAAGTCTGGCAATTTCGGCTTCTCTTTCATCGTTCCTGCTGCCACTAGGACCAAATACGGCAATAATACGGCCCTTTCCTCTTTTTACTTTTCTAGCAAACTTAAAGATATTCTTATAGGAATGAATATAGGCACAATAATCGATAAGCACATCAAATGGCTGATTTGTTTCTAAAAGTTCCATTCTGCCATCAATAGGCTTGATATACTGCAAAGCCTCAACAATCTGTTCCAATGGCATTTCCATTGATTTCAAGGCAGCAATAAGTGCTAAAACCATTGGTACATTGAAGCCACCCAAGATTGGTACAGAAACATCAAACATATGACCATCAAGCAAAAGAATGAATTCAGTATGGTCGATGAACTCACGAATATCATGAGCCATAATATCAGCATGATGTTCAATGCCATATGTAATAATCTTGGCCTTAATGACTTCATTTGTCTGCAAATAGTGATTAAAGACAACCGAATCAGCATTAAGAATGACCGTATTCTTTTCGTCAAGACGAATAAACAATTTCGCATAAGCTCGCATTAAATTCTCTAATGTGCCATGAAAATCTAGATTTTCCGGATAGAGATTTGTAAATATAGCAACATCAAAATCAATAGAATCAACTCTATGGAGAGTAAGACCATAACTAGAGACTTCTAAGGATACCCCTTTGACATTGGCTTTCACCATTTCATTAAGGGTACGGTGAAGATAGATAGGTTCTGGCGTTGTATAAGGCGAATGCACAATGCGATTATCAAACTGAGAATCATTAGTTCCCATATAGCCCATACGAATATAGTGACCAAGTACATCCCTAATCATCAAAGAAACAATTGTCTTACCACTTGTCCCTGTAACACCAAAAACAGTCATTTTGTATGAAGGATAGTCATAAAAGATATTTGCGACACGATTCAGTTCCGCCAAAACATCATTAACCTGGATATAAAGCACACCAGGATATTCACGTTTTAGCGGCTTGGAATGCACAATGCATTTTGCCCCCTGAAAGACAGCATCGTCGGCATACTTATGTCCATCCGTACTTAAGCCTTCAACACAGAAGAATATCGAATCCTTACCAACATATCTTGAATCACTATGTAAAGATAGAATTTTAAAATCTTCCTCAACATCAAATAATTCATTGATTCGTTTCATGATTTATTTTTCTCCTAAAAGATCCACCCCATCACAGGCAGTAATCTTTATATCATAAAGATGATTGAGCTTAATTGCATCATCCTTTACCTTTACACGTAAATAATTAGAAGCATGACCGATTTTATAACCATCTTTTTCCTCTTCAAATAAAACTTCAAGAGTTCTACCAACCTGACTTAAGGCAAAGTCATGTTTCAATTCATCACTTAAAGCCATTAAACGCTTGACACGATCTTTCTTTACGTCCCCTGGCACCTGATTGGCCATCTTTGCAGCAGGTGTCCCACTACGCATTGAATATGGGAAGACATGCAGCTGATTGAAATGGCATTTCTTAATCCAGTTATAGGTATGTTCGAAGTCTTCTTCAGTTTCTCCTGGGAAGCCAACAATAACATCCGTTGTGACAGAAAGCGTTGGCAAGGCTGTCTTCAGTTTGTTGAGGTTTTCTTCAAATTCAGCTGTTGTATAATGACGAGCCATACGTCTTAATGTCTCATCTGTACCTGACTGAATAGGAATATGAAGATGATCAACAATAACTGGTGAAGTGGCTATTAAGTTAATGATTTCTGGTGTCACCTGACTCATTTCGATAGAAGAGATACGTATTCTCTTTAATCCTTCTACTTTTGTCGAAAGGTCTCTTAGTAAATCACTAAAACTGTAATTTTCTAAGTCCATGCCATAGCCAGCTGTATGAATGCCTGTTAAGACAATCTCGACAAAGCCCTGATTCACAAGTTCCTGCGCCTGTCTTAAGACATCTTCCGGAGCTCTTGACCGTACGCCACCACGAGCATAAGGAATGATACAGTATGTACAGAAATTATTGCAGCCGTCCTGGATTTTCATAAAAGCTCTAGTACGGTTTTCAAACGATGTGATATTAAGCTTTTCAAATTGCTTTAGCTTCATGACATCGGAAACATCGACAATCTGTTTATGATTCACCTTATAATCTTCAATATAATCAACAATCTTCTCACGATGCTTTGTCCCGATGACAATATCAACACCTTCAATCCCTGCGACTTCACCGCTAGCTACCTGGGCATAGCAGCCTACAACCGCAATAATCGCATCAGGGTTTTCTTTTTTTGCACGTCTGATCATCTGGCGGCTTTTGGCATCACCGGTATTTGTGACCGTACATGTATTAATGACATAGACATCAGCCTTTTCTTTCCAGTCAACGCTTTGATAGCCTCTTTTCTTAAAGAGTTCAAGCATCCCTTCTGATTCATAACTATTTACCTTACATCCTAATGTATGAAATGCTACTGTTGCCATTATTTACTCCTTAATCAATTTATGTAATTTCTTATAGACTTTCTCACTCATCAATCCTTTTTCTAACATATAATCAAGTACATCTTTATTCTTTTCTTCCATAAATAACACGGCAATCTTCTTGACATCTTCAATCTCAATCTCTTTTTCAATTTTTGGCATTGAAAGATAAATACGATTAACAAGATCCAATGATTCTTTTTCAAGAATAAAGATCATATCCTGGTCTTTGAAGAAATAAGCAATAAAACCATCTTCGTCATAGACTTTCTCTAATGATGAAAAAGCAGTATTAAACATGTTGATGCCATAGAGATCAAGAGGCGTATGGGGATTGATTTCCATATTTCTGATCTTTTCCGCGTGTTGCTTGAGTGTTGTAAGACTATAGTCTTTGATGAACCAGCGATTGATTTCTGGTTCATATTGTGGAAGATAGATATCTAAATCACTTGTTTTCTCATAGAAGTGTGGAAGTTCTTCTAGTACTGGCGCAAGATCATTATTAAACATCTTCTGTTTTTCTTCATAGTTAATATAGTTGAATGTATCGTAATACTCGCCTCTAAATTCATCCCAGGCACGATTAATTCGCCATTCATTGTAGAAGCTACGATAAATCACTTCATAAAGAAAGAGATCCATCTCCTGTTTAATTTTAAAATCAATCTTGTGATCACTTAATAAATTCTTATGTTCTTCTATTTCTTTATAAAGCGGTGTTTTATTGAGTTTAGTAATTGTTGCTTGCTTGTTGAATTTTTCAATGAATCCCATTATTTGTTCAGCTCTCTTTCATATCCAATGACACTTAACATATAGAGTGGTGCTGTCTCACTGCGTAATATTCGCTTTCCTAAGCCACAGCGTTTAATGCCTAGTGCTTCCATTGCTTCAATTTCACTTTCATCAAAGCCGCCCTCTGGTCCAACGATGATGGTAATGGACTTAGTCGCTTTAGAAAGTGCCTGATGAAATGTGCTTTCTTCATGACTTCTGCTTGCCTCCTCATAGGCGACAAGATTAACTTCGCTTAAGTACTGATCCAATGTCTTGATATTGGCAAGCTCAGTGATTTCAGGCAGTATTTCTCGTTCGCTTTGTTCAGCAGCTTCCTGAATGATGCGATTATAGCGGTCATATTTCTTTTTAAGACTCTTTGCATCAGTTCTAATAATTGAGCGTTTGCACATAAATGGGACAATCCGATTTACACCAAGTTCGGTTGCTTTCTTAAGCACAAATTCAAACTTATCCCCTTTTGGCAAACCATAAACCAAGGTCACATCGATATCAAGTTCATGATCTTCATCGATACGTTTTTCTTTAATAAGTATGCCCTTTGCGACATCCGCAATTGTACAGTCATAGACATTATGATTCTCATCTATGCATACAACATGTGTTCCGTTCGTATAGCGCATAACTTTACCTATATGCTTATACATGAATTCATCAGCTTCAATGATGCCATCATGCATTTGTGTATTCTTGATAAAATATCTTTGCATAAATGTCCTCCGCTTATGTATTCTAACATTTCTCTTTCTTGAAGAAAAGCTATTCTACCACAGTGTTCACCTAAAAGCTAAAAAGCGAAGATTTCTCTTCGCTTAATTTGCCGGTCTTACAACGAATTTCTGATCATAGTCAATAACGACATGATCGCCTTCTTTGACATTACCAGCAATCATTTCTCTTGCAAGAATCGTTTCGATATTACTCTGGATATAACGCTTAATTGGACGGGCACCAAATGTCACATCATATGCATCAGCTTCAATCTTAGCTTTAGCACGATCAGTCACACTTAAGGTAATCTTCTTTTCACTTAAACGTTCTTCAAGTTCACCAATAAACTTATCAATGATATCATATACAACAGATTCATTAAGACTGTTGAACATGATGATTTCATCTATACGGTTTAAGAATTCAGGTTTGAAGTGCGCTTTTAACTCTTCTTCAACAAGTTTTCTGTTTTCTGGTGTATTACCATTCAATAAGTATTGTGAACCAATATTACTTGTCATGATGATAATTGTATTCTTAAAGGAAACAACATTACCTTTAGAATCTGTCAAACGGCCATCATCCAACAACTGTAAGAGAATGTTGAAGACATCAGGATGGGCTTTCTCGATTTCATCAAGCAATACAATGCTGTAAGGTGCTCGACGAACAGCCTCTGTCAACTGACCACCCTCTTCATAGCCGACATATCCTGGTGGTGCACCAACAAGACGTGACACACTGAATTTCTCCATGTATTCACTCATATCAATACGGACAATATTACGTTCACTATCAAAGAGCTGTTCAGCTAAAGCCTTGGCAACTTCCGTCTTACCAACACCAGTAGGACCAAGGAAGAGGAATGAGCCGATTGGTCTGTTTTCATCATTAATGCCTGCACGACTTCTTAAGATGGCATCCGTAACAGTCTTGATTGCTTCATCCTGTCCCATAACACGTTTCTTAAGAATGTCTTCAAGATGCAACAATTTTTCCTTTTCACTTTCCATCAGTTTACTTACTGGAATATGAGTCCAACGGGAAATGACTTCAGAAATTGTATCCACAGTCACTTTCTCCTGTAATAAGGCATCTTCTTTCTCAGCTTCCTGATGGGCAGCGATTTCTTTTTCAATAGCTGGTAATGTTTGATATTTGATACGTGAGGCTTCTTCTAGATTGCCTTCTGTTTCATATTGTGACATGGCCGTTTCTAGACGCTGCTTTTCATTCTTCAATTCCTTGACATGATCAAGGCTGGATTTTTCTTCTTTCCATTTATCTGTTAAGCCAGCAATTTTTTCATTCAATGAAGCAATCTTTTCCTGGATGGATGCTAAACGTTCTTTCGTATCTTCGCTCTGATCTTCCTTTTCGATAGAAATACGTTCCATTTCCAGTCTGTTCTTATCACGTGTCAAGCTATCAAGTTCTTCAGGCATGGAGTCAATTTCCATACGCACGCTTGCACAGGCTTCATCAATTAAGTCGATGGCTTTATCTGGCAAGAAACGGTCAGTAATATAACGATCACTCATATGCGCTGCCGCAATAATCGCATTATCGGTAATCTGAACACCATGATGGCTTTCAAAAGATTCCTTTAAGCCACGAAGAATCGCAATCGTATCATCGATATCAGGCTCACCAACAAGAATCTTCTGGAAACGTCTTTCAAGTGCTGGATCCTTTTCAATATATTCACGATATTCATCAAGTGTTGTGGCACCAATACAATGTAACTCACCACGAGCAAGCATTGGTTTTAAGAGGTTGGCAGCATCCATGGCACCATCGGTCTTACCAGCACCAACAAGCTGGTGAATTTCATCGATAAACATGATGATATTACCTTCAGATTTCTTGATTTCAGCTAAGACAGCTTTTAATCTTTCCTCAAATTCACCACGATATTTTGCCCCGGCAACAAGGGAACCTAAATCAAGTTCAAACAAGGTCTTACCTTTCAATGTCTCAGGAACATCGTTCTTAAAGATACGCCAAGCTAATCCTTCAACAATGGCCGTCTTACCAACACCTGGCTCACCAATAAGAATTGGGTTATTCTTTGTCTTACGGCTAAGAATCTGAATAACACGTCTGATTTCTTCATCACGACCGATGACTGGATCAAGCTTGCCATCTCTAACATCCTGAATAAGATTACGACCATACTTCTCTAAGACTTCATAGTTGTTTTCTGGATTTGGATTATCGACATTATGTCCACCACGCATTTCATCAATGATCTTCTTTACTTGTTTTTCATTGAGATTGAATCTTCTAATGAAATCATTGATAAATGTTGTATTGGTTTTAAATAAGGCAAGAATCAAGTGTTCGACTGACATATAACTATCTTTATATTGTGTCATGATTGTATTGGCATTGCCAATTAATTGATTCAAGTCATAGCTCATACGTAGATCATTTTCATTTACCTGACCTACATTAGGTTTTTTATTTATGGATGCATTAAGATAATCTCTTACATCATTAACTCTAATTCCTAACTTAGAGAGCACGCGATAAAAAATACCACTGGAATCTTCCAATAACGCATAAAGTAGATGTTCAACATCAATGACCTGCTGTCCTAGAGCCATTGCGGAACTTGCCGCTCTACCGAAAGCTTCCTGCATTGTCTGTGTGAATTTTTCATTCATAATATCACTCCCTTTAGCACTCTATTCTTCTATGTGCTAACTGTATTATACAGCGATATTTAGCACTGTCAATAGGTGATTGCTAAATAATGAAAATAGTTTATCTTTTTTTCCTCATTTCCTTTATAATGATATCAAGGATGTGATAAAAATGAATATGACAAATGAAGAGATAGGTGACGTCAAGAATAGTGTGAAGAGATTATTCTTTGTCGTTGTTTCCGTTATTCTGCAGGTCATCTGGCTTGCTTATCTGATGACTGAGGTTGTTGATATATCACCTTATATTTCTGGAAGCCTACAGGTGATTGCTGTTGTCATTGCCTTGCTGATTTATGCTGGAAGACGCAATCCTGATATCAAGCTGCCATGGATTATGTTGATATTAGTCTTTCCAGTATTAGGGGTATTGATGTTCTTGCTCTTTGATGCAAGTCTTACAACCCATGCCGTACGTAAGCATATCGAGGCAATCGATCAACAGATTGATCCTCATCTTAAGCAGAACGAAGAGACACTAAGTGCATTAAAGAAAGAAGATCCTTATATGAGCAATATTGCATCATATCTTTATAAATATGCCAATGCTCCTGTTTATCGTTATAATGATGTCACTTTCTACAACAATGCTTCTGATGCCATCGAAGCACAAAAAGAGGCTTTAAAGCAGGCGAAGCGCTTCATCTTTATGGAATATCATGCCATTGAGGATGCACAGAGCTTTGCTCCTATTAAGGAAATCTTGGCTGCTAAAGCAAAAGAAGGCGTTGATGTTCGTATCTTCTATGATGATGTTGGTTCAATTGGTTTTATTAATACGGACTTTATTGAACGCATGGAAGAGCTAGGCATTCGCACCCGTGTCTTCAACAAAGTTGTTCCCTTCCTCTCCTTCTTTATGAATAACCGTGATCATCGTAAAATAACAGTTGTTGATGGACAGATTGGCTTTACGGGGGGTTATAATCTCGCAAATGAATATTTCAATCTCACGCACCCATATGGTCATTGGAAAGATACTGGTATACGTATTGAAGGCAGCGCAGTCCAGTCATTAACAGCTCTCTTTCTTGAAATGTGGAATGCGATTAAAGATGACCATGATAATATCACAAACTTTCTCTATATGACACCACACTATAAATCAGATGGTTTCATTCAGCCCTATGGTGATACACCTCTCGACCAGGAAACAACGGGCGAAGATGTTTATCTGAATATCATCAAGCGGGCAAAACATTATATTTATATCACCACACCTTATTTAATCACTACAAGCGATATGACAAGAGAACTTTCCCTTGCTGCAAAAAGAGGTGTTGATGTTAAAATCATCACCCCTGGCATTCCTGACAAGAAAACGATTTATCGCGTTACCCGCAGCTATTATCAAAATTTAGTCAGAGCCGGCGTAGAAATCTATGAATATACACCGGGATTTATGCATGCTAAGGAAATTATCTCTGATGACGAGATTGCGACATGTGGCACAATCAACTTTGATTACCGCTCGCTTTATCACCATTTTGAAAACGGTGCTGTTCTTTACAAGTGTTCATGTATCAAAGATATGATCATTGACTTCAATAACACACTTACTGAATGTAAAAATGTCACTGAAAAGTATTTACATCGCCGCGGGCGTTCAATAATTGATATTGTATTACGATTATTCGCCCCACTACTTTAGCCAGAGAAATCTGGCTTTTTTATTAGATGAAAAAAGGATATCAATGATATCCTAGATGAGATGAAAATGCTTCATGGCATTATAGAAACCATCTTCATCAATCGAATCTGTGACATAGCTACAGACACGCTTAACTTCTTTTGGAGCATTGCCCATGGCAATTGCATGATTGACATTCTCAAGCATCTGTAAGTCATTATAGCCATCCCCTATGGCATAAGCATCATTTGGATCAATATGAAAATGTTTCATAATCATCTCAACGCCTTTCTTTTTCGTGATTGCTTTGTCATTAATTTCTCCCCCAACCTTATTGCCATTAAAGCTAAGTGGATTGACATTATAACGAGAAGAAAAATGCTTTTGGATATCTTCTATGCTTTTTGTGATCATCCCATCATCATACATACGTTTATCTTCGTACCAGTGTATCTTATTGGCATGCATGCCCTTGAAGCTTTCAACTTCCTTAAGCTGCTTGAAGAAACGGCTGCGTCTATTTTTATTGCGTTCTACTTCCGATAGACTGCCTGCCTCTTCCAATGTAATTGGCATTCTTTTAAGCTGTCTTTCTTTTTCCCCTATTCTTGTATAAAGCCCATCATTGCATTCAATGTTGTAGGGAACATGGTATTGATCAAAATAATCCGTAATCTCATCACGTTGTTCTTCACTTAGGTAGTCATGGGAAACGATTTGGTTGTTGATGATGACACATCCTCCCGCAGCAGTAATGCAATTTGTCAGTCCTAGATCTTCAAGTGGTGTTGAGCGAATGCTTGGAAGAGAACGTCCCGTCGAAAGGACTGTTAATATACCATTGGCTTTAAGCAATCTGAATGCTTCATATGTACGATCAGGTATTTTATTCTTTGTCATGACCGTACCATCGGCATCATAAAATAATACTTTCATTTCATATCACCTTCGTCTTATTATTCTATTCCATTTATTTACTATTACAAACTATTTACAGATTCAGAAAAAAGAAGTTCAGTTTTCCTGAACTCCTTTAAGCCTTATTTATTTTTTCTTAGCTTCATCTTCTTTAATGATATCATAAAGTTCATAGATGAATTTTTCAGTCTTCTCCCAGCCAAGACATGGGTCAGTGATTGAGCAGCCATATTTACCTTCTTCAACTTTCTGATTTCCATCTTCAATATAAGATTCAATCATCAAGCCTTTAACAAGCTTATGGATACGGCGTGAGACATGTCTAGAATGCATAACATCTTTCGCAATACGAATCTGTTCTTGATATTTTTTTCCGCTATTGGCATGATTGCAGTCAACAATAACAGCAGGATTCTCTAAGCCTTCCTTCTTATAGAGATTATAGACTTCTTTCAATGTCTCATAATGATAATTAGGCATAGAGTTACCAAATTTATCAACATATCCTCTTAAAATCGCATGAGCATATGGATTACCAGGTGTCTGAACTTCCCAGCCACGATATATAAAACGCTGTGGCGCCTGAGCAGCTGTGATTGAGTTCATCATGACATTCAGATCACCACCAGTAGGATTCTTCATGCCAGCTGGAATACCAACACCACTTGCAACAAGACGATGTTCCTGGTCTTCAACTGAACGAGCACCTAAGGCAACATAGCTTAATACATCGGATAAGTAACGATGGTTCTGAGGATAAAGCATCTCTTCAGCACAAGTGAAGTCTGTTTCTTTAATAACACGAATATGCATATGTCTAATAGCTAGCAGCCCTTCAAGCATATCTTCTGGCTTTTCAGGATCTGGCTGATGAAGCATGCCTTTATATCCCTTACCAACAGTTCTAGGTTTATTTGTATAAACTCTAGGGATGATAAAGATTTTATCTTTGACTTTTTCATAGACACCTCTTAAGCGATGCATATAATCAAGAACAGCTTCTTCATTATCTGCTGAACATGGGCCAATAATAAGTAAGAATTTGTCTGATTTACCTGTAAATATATCGGCAATCTCCTGGTCATTTGCCTTTTTGATTGCTTCTAGGTCTTCAGTGAGAGGATATTGTGCTTTGACTTCCTGTGGTATAGGTAGTTTTCTCACGAATTCCATAGTCATTGATTCCATTATACGTTCCTCCTTATGATTACTACCTATCATACACGAATTTAAGAATAAGAAAAGAATTTATTTCACATTTTCATTAATTTCATAAATTCCAATAAATATATTTCGATAAAACAAAAGAATCCTACTTTATTTCGGATTCTTCTTGAATAAAATACAGACGCGAAGCAAAGTCCTGGAAATAACGAACCTGCTCACTATAGCCATTCGCACTAAATGCCTGCTTTAAGTTAACACCATACATCAGGACACTTCCTGATGTATGAACATCTTCCACTTCACCTGGCATTTTCACAAACTTTGCAACGACATGATGAGCCAAAGAGTCTTGTTTAATATGAATTGGTGAGGCTGTATTAATAAGATCACCAAAAAGCTTTACATTATATTGCTTCTCTTGATTAAAGAAATGATAATGGCCTTCTTCCTTTAATCCTCTAGCTATAAACTGATGGTGCTGACGGTTAGGTAAAACAAGTTCCTGCATGATCATTCCCATTGCTTCCTTTTGATCACTGCTGACGACACACCAGTTATGAAGATCCTGTTTGATACGATAGAAAGTCCCAAACTGGAATGTATGACGATATGCTTTATATTGGGCAATTTGATTTTTGATTTCCTCAAATGCCTCATTTGATAGATCAGCAAGATTTGTTTCATAGCCTAAAATACCAAAGCATGCAATATTATATCTTGTATCAAGAGGGGTTGTTCGCAGCGTCTGGTGATTAGGCGTAGAAGAAACATGATTTGAAATGACTGATAGCGGATAGCCATATGAATAACTGTTTTGTATATGATAGCGGCATAATGCATCCGTATTATCACTTGCCCAGATCTGTGGCATATAACAAAGCATTCCCAAATCAAATCGATTCCCTCCCGAAGCACAGCCTTCAAATAGAATATCAGGAAAGGCTTTTGTCAGGTTGTCTAAAAGCTTATAGAGGCCAATAATATAGCGATGGAACACTTCCTGCTGCTGGCTTGAAGGAAGATATTGCGAATAAATATCGCTGAAAGTACGATTCATATCCCATTTAACATACTTGATGTTGGCACTGGAAAAGAGCTCACTCATCACATCCGTAAGATAACCCACAACTTCAGGATTGCATAAATCAAGAATGCGCTGATGACGCCCTTCCGACTGATTACACCCCGGTATCTCAATTGTCCAGTTGGGATGATTGCGATACAAGTCAGAATCAACATTCACCATTTCCGGTTCAACCCAGATACCAAAATCAAGCCCTATCTCATTGATTTTATCGACAAGATGCTTTAAGCCATGGGGCAGTTTCTTAGGATCATATTGCCAGTCACCTAAAGAAGACTGGTCGTTGTCACGCTTGCCAAACCAGCCATCATCCATGACAAATAGTTCAATGCCTGCCTTTTTAGCTGCTTTAGCTTGTCTCAATAGCTTTTGTTCATTAATCTTAAAATAATTGGCTTCCCATGAATTTAATAATATGGGACGCTCTTTATGTTGCCATGTTCCCCTGACAATACAATCATTGATAAAGGCATGCATGTGTTTGCTCATGTCATTAAAGCCATGAGAGCTATAGCACATGATGGCTTCACATGATTCGAAGCTATCGCTTTGCTTAAGAAGGAATGAGAAATTCTGAGGATTAATTCCTGCAATAAATCTCATCTTACCATAGTTTGTTACTTCAACTGCTTCATAATGGTTCCCACTGTAGATAAGATTCAGGCCATAAACATCACCATCATCTTCGGTTGTATGTTTGTCTGAAAGCATGACAAAGGGATTGGCTCTTGAGGAAGAGCACCCTGTAAGAGAAGCATTAATATGGATCCCACTCTCTATAATATGATCATGTCTATTCATTTCATTGGTCCAGTTGCCATTAAATGTTGTCAAGACATAGTTGTGATTAGAAAAGTCCAGCTGTGTACTCATCAGGCGATTGACCTTGATTTCTTCATCACTATTGTTGATGACAACAGCGCGTCTTGTAATAATATCATATTCTGGATAGACGTTGTAATAGAGCTTTAGGATGACTGTATAAGCTTCATCAACTAATGTGACCTCAAGTTCTTCTTTATTATTGAGGGCATAAGGTAAAGTCCGGATAGGTGTATGGGATGTATTAATCTTTGCTTCTTGAAAAAGGAAGTCATTTGTACTTGAGCCATCAGCATGAATAATCTCCACAAAGGGAATACGGATGTCCCCCTTGCCTATCATTCCTGCTTCAAGACGCATATCTTCAAGAGAATATTCAGGATGCTCTTCATCATAGATATTGGTATTTCCTGGTGCGAAGGCATGTTGTTCGATTAATGGTTCAATATCCTTTAAAGATGAGACTGTAAGCTTCTTGCCATAATAAAGATGTTCAAGCTGCTTTGTTGGTAAAAGGCGAAAGATATAGGATGTATGTGCTGTTTCAAGAACAAAGCTTTGATCGTATTGTTTTATCATACTAAGCCTCTTTATTTTTGATTTTCTTAGTGATTTCATCCATCTTTTCTGCTGTCAGGATATATTTTTTCTTGAAGAAAAGTATACCGAATACAAGTCCGATAATAGGAATGATTGTCATTGTCATACGTAAGCCAACAATAGAACTTGTGGCCATCTTGACGACATGCGCCGACTGGCTAGAATTGCCAAAATGGAAGATGGCAAGAGCAAGAGCAGCAACAAGTGCCGCTACGCCACTTGCAAGCTTAACAACGAATGTCTGCATAGAGAAGATGACTGATTCATCTCTACGTCCATTCTTATATTCTCCATAATCAACAGTATTGGCTAAAAAGATTGTTGTAAGAACCATCAGCATGCCATTAGCCGCAAAAATCAAAAAGCCAGGAATGAATAATAAAGCAACATTATTCATCGAAGTAAAGGTAAGTGCTAATAAAACAATATAGCCAACAATCGCCATCATCAAAGATAACATGAAAATCTTCATCGTACTCATGAACTTTCTTAAAAGTGGGAAAAGCAGCATCATGGCTAAGATCTGCATAGCTCCACCAAAAGTATTAAAGACAGTATAGCTCTTATACCAGTTGGCACCACCAAAGTCATATTTGAAGAAATAAATAAGTAAGTTGGAAGTAATATAAATTGATAAGTTAACAATAACAATTGTCACAACAATTGCTAAGGCTTGATCGTTTGCGAAAAGACTCTTAAACATATCTTTTACGCTGGCTGTTTCCATATCAACTGTTGATGTCTCTTTAATATTGATACAAGCAATTGTTTCAAATACAACAAAGAACAAAGCAATAATAAGACCGAACCATTTAAAACCTACAATCTCATTACCAGAACCTAAAGAATAGACACACATCATTGTAAAAATAGAAATCAGTGCAGAACCAACTCCAGAACAGCTACGGGCAAAAGCAGAAGTATTCTCACGATCCGCACCGGGTTCAGTAAAAGCAGGAACCATACTCCAGAAAGGAATATCCATCATAGTATAAGTGACACCCCACAAGATATAGATGATTGCAGCATAGGCAATCAGTGCCCCACCCTTCAAGGAAGTAGGTGTGGCAAACAATGCATAAAGAACGATCGCATTAAGAAGCGTACCGGAGAATAGCCATGGTCTGAATTTCCCCCATTTTGTCTTTGTCTTGGCAACGATTACGCCCATAATGGGGTCATTAAAAGCATCAAAGACTCTTGCGATAAGAAGGATGATCCCCATAGCTACTGCATCGATATGCAGTAAGTCCTGATAATAATAAAGCACGTAGCTAGCTGAAAGCATATAGACCATATCTTTTCCAACAGCACCTAATCCATAGCTCAGCTTCCCTTTCATGCTCAGTTTCTTTTCATTTGTCTCCATTATTGTTCTCCTCTCTTTTGTTTCATAGCTAGTTCAATGACTTTGTAGGCTCCATCATAGATGCCAATTGATTTATTTGTAATAATATTATTGCACATATCAATTAGGAAATGATCATCCTTCATGAAAAGCTCAAGCATCTGTAAAGTATGAGGAATATCTCTTGTCTCTAGCGTACCATCACCAATCTCTGCAGAATGAATTGCACCCCACATTTCATGCTTTCCAACGCGTTTAATAAAGAGCTTTGGTACAGGATAGAAAGCGAGTTCACTTGGCTTAGTGACAAGGACATCGCAGCTTCTCATAAGCAGATTGGTGATATAAACTGCTTGGAAGATATTATGATGATAGAAGGCATGAATACCTTCAACCTTGCCATCAATCGCTTCTTTCGCGAAGGCTGTTGCTTCTTCCCAATTATCCATATGTTCATGAACATGTGCCTTCATTTCTGGTATTTCATCACACAACTCATCCCATACATTTCGATAATCACCCACATTGACATAAAGAATAGCTTCGTGCTTCTTGATATAAGGCAACAAGTATTTGATGATTGCCGCAAAGATTTCCTTCTGGGCGCCAGCTCCACCAATCGTCAGCAAGAAACGCATGGCTTCATGATTTTCCTTTCGATCTGTTCGTCTTTGACAGTCATCCTCAATATTAACCACAAGCTCATGATCAATGTAGTGTCCAGTATAAACAATATCCTGACTATTCATCGGGCGCAGGACCTTATCTTTATTCATGCCATTTAAGACACGATATCCTAAATAGGCATTATGACATTGAATTGTATGAATTGCGCCTTCAGACAAATGCAAAGCCATTGGCCAGTTATCGGGAATAGCTTCCACAACATATTTCATGCCAGCATGAATAGCAGCCTGTGCAGGCCAGCAATGTGTCCCAACAACAGGAATATTTTTAGGTACATTCCTAAATACAGGAGCCATGAGTTCAGCATTTTTTTGATCACTGGCATTATAGCTAAGCTTTCTAAAGCCTTCATAGTTCATTGGTTCCCAAACAAACTTGTTGAAAAGCTTAAAGCGGGAAAGACGTGAACCTAATGAATAAAGATCATTCTGAGCAGAAATCACTTTCGTACATGTTGTCTGTGGGTAGCTGTTGAGATCCATCCAGTATGGCTTATAGCCCAAAGCCTTGGCACAGCTTGCCATCGCCATAGAAATACGGTAATGACCAAATCCCATTCTGATATTTCCGACAATAACTCCTTGTTTTTCATCAAACGTATCACTTTCAACATCCTGACCAGATAGTTCTTCTGGTAGGAGCACATCATAAAGATTAAAAACATTCCCTAATACTTCATTCTTCTTTATACGAATGGGGTAATTAACCTGACTATCATCACCAAATTTCTTAATAAACTTACGCTTTGATTTAAGAGCTTTCTTGTAATCTTTGTCACTAATTGAATTTCCAAAAATAACCTTACTTTTATCTTCCATTATTTCTTAATTCCCTCCATTAAAATATGAACTACCATCTCTAGTCCTTCGCTATAAGATAAGTGATTAGCCTTTAGTACATCACGTTTAAAGAAGCGTTCAAGACTCGCTTCAAACATAGCCTTGAAGATGGGAATATTGATGTCTTTGATGACACCTTCTTCCTTGCCTTTTTCAAGCAGGGTAATCGTGCTTTCCCATCCTGTTTCTAAGCCCTTCTCCACTTCTTTGTAGGCTTGGGGATATTTTGCTTTCAGATCATAAAGACTTGCGAGATCTAAGTCCTTATACCCCTCTGGCAAAACAGACAAGAGCTTTTCAAGCTTATCTGTCGTCGATAAACTATTATCTTGAATAACCGCCTCTTCACTCGCCTTAATGCGTTCAAACGAGTATTTGACCATTTCCTTGATTAATGAATTCTTGTTCTGTGTTACTGTATAGATTGTTTTTTTAGAAATAGAGAGCTTTTTAGCAATATCATCCATCGTAAACTTTATGCCCTTTTCTTTGAATACATCTATGGTTGCTTGTAACACGTTTTCTTTTAGATCTTCCATGTGCTACTCCTTTGGAAACTATTACAATCTTTACAGTTTCCATTCTAGCATTTTATGTAAGCGATTGCAAGAAACTAAATATTTCTTTTTAGTTTCCTTTGCATAACAAAAAAGACCATCCAAGGATGGTCTTAAGAAGCATGTGTCTTAAGTTGTTTCAATGAGAAAACAACAAGAATCAATGAACCAATAAGTGTCATGATAAGTCCAGCTATAAGCATAATAGACAAGCCAAAACAGTCCTGTAATAGTCCACCCATGACATTACCCATAAAAGAACCTAATCCGGTTGACATCATAGAAATCATTGTTTGTCCCATCATTTCATGTTTTCTATCAATATGGTCGGAAACATAGTAAGTTATTGTTGCAGTAAACAGGCCATAGCTAGCTCCTTGCGAAAGCATGCCCAATATTAAAATAGGTAAATTAGGTGCAAGGCATATCAAGAGATTACGTACAAGATACATTATTCCTGCTACAACAAATAGCTGTTCACTCTTAAAATATTTGAGCAGTGTATGAGTTATTGCCATAAAAGGCAGTTCACTTGCAGCCATGGCAAAGACCGCAATGCCATAGAATGATGTTGTGCCTCCTAGACTCTTGACGATGTTAATGAGGTATGTAGAAAGCATGGCAGAAGCACCAAAGGTGATACCAAAGCCTAGAAGAATGATAAAATAGAAACGATATGTTTTTATGAACTTGAATACAGAGATATGAGTATCAGTCTTTGCATCACTATTGATTGCTATTTCTTCAATCGTATACAAGTCAACCAACAGCAACACCATACCAACAACAAAGAACAAGACAAGCAATGATGGATTGATCTTATCTACAAGAAGACCAAGCGAGAATGCTGTTGTCGCATAAGCAATTGAGCCTAATCCTCGTGCTAAGCCAAAATTAATATAATGCCCTACTTTTAAATGATTCATACAAATCATTGAAAGCAAAGGGACACAAGCATAGCTCAATGTAATAATGGAGATATCGAGTATCATGATGATAACAGCAGGTAGTTTTAGGAAAGTAATCAATAAGAATATCAACATCTGATAGATAATAATGATTGTCAAGAGCTTATTGATGGTAAGATGTTCTATTTGCCCAATCAGACCACTGACAAATGGTCCTACAACAACAGATAAAATACAGCCCATACCTGTAACAATGCCTATTTCTGTATTGCTGAGTCCTTTCCATTGCAAGAAGACAGCAATATAACCTGTTAATGAACATGTGGCAACCCAATAGAGCATCTGTACTAAATTATATTTCATTTGTAAATGTTTCATAACCAAGCACCTCTTCAACAACAATAACTATAATTAAAAGTGTTCAATAAATGTGCTATTTTCTCAAATAGAAAATCAACAATCCATCTTGACTTCAATTGTATTGTTGTAAGAAGAAACATAGGCATGAGTACCTATGACAAGAGGCATGTTAGGATTAATATGACCCACATCTGCATCCACGATCATGGGAATATGATATTTTTCAAGTAATTCATAAACAGCATTATACTGATTGACACCCATGATTTCTTTCTTGATGGCAGCAAGAGGATGACCAATCACAAAGCCTGATGCATTTTTAAACCATCCTGCTTCATCAAGCTCCCAGATTGCGCGTCTAATGCCCATTGGAGAAAGATCACATGCTTCTAATACCCAGATCACCTTTTTATATCTTATGGCTTTTTTCGCTTCATCAAAACGTGTACCACATAGATTGACAAGAATATCAAGACATCCACCCATTAATATACCTTTCATATTGACAGGCATATTGTAGACCTCTTTTATTGATTTATTGATTGTAAATAGTTATGGAGGATTTTGGGTTGATCAAGATGATATTTTTCATTTTGTGCTAAATTGAAATAGTCCTTTTCAGAAGAAGCATATTTCTCATAACCATAGACCTTTTTAATCTTACCTTCCATAATACCAAGAGTATCTTCTTCTCTTCTTGTAAGAGGTGCACGAAAATCAGGGACAACTTGCCCATAGATAGCTGCTGTATTGCAGAGTGTAGCGAGAGTAAAGACCATATTTGTGTTATCGGATATACCTACATACCATTTAGGCTTTGGCTTCTTAAGTTTCTTGAAATCAACAAATGGAAAAAATCTGTCGGATCATTTGCCGCATTTCTGTCTTCTTTCTGTAAAACAGTATCCGGAAGTTTCTTTGCATGTACAGCAGATAGTAAACAACCACATTTCAAAATGGAAATTGCATTTTCTAAAGGTGCTGAATGGCACACCAAATCCGTCATACAACCTCCCCTTGCTTTACATGCCGTACATTCTCTTATAATTTCAGGTCTGCGTACATCCTTATACTTCTTCAAATTAAGCATTTCTTTCTGAACATACCGTAAAATGTCCTTCCTGTCAGCTTCTATCTTACATTGATTTTCTCATAATTCACAAAATAAATAATGTCCTTCATTTCATTATCACTTACAAGCGGATAATCCGACAAAGCTTTGTACAAAACTCCATCCCATAATTCTGTGAACGCATGATTTCCTGTATTTATCTTAATAAGGTTATCTCCTGCCTCTCAACATATTTTACTTTAATAAATAATACACAGTTAAGTATGCTAATACTGTTCCTAAAAACGGAAATACTGTTCCTGGGAATCCTTTAAAGTTGTCTCTTACTGAAAGCTTCTTTACAACAACAGACTGTATGATAATTCCCATCAAAATCATAAATGCTGTAAAAATATATGTCTGCATAGAATCACTTACTGCGTGTATACCCGAAATCCATATAGCATAATAGAGATAATCTCCAAAGCCACATGTTGGAATTAACACATCATTCTTTTCTATTCCATATACAAATAACCTTGCCGCTACACTCTTATTTGCCATAGCTTTTGCATTTACCGTCCTCTTTCCTATACCCGTAAAGCTAATAATATCCATGGCTGTAACAGCTGCTCCAATAGTAATCGTACTTTCTACATCTAGTTGTTGTCCAAACCAACTTCCAAGGAACATAACTGACAGTGCACCAATTATTCCATTGATAAACAGTCGTTCTCTTTTATATTTCACGAAGAATAAATTAAAAAGAATGTAAACAGCACCTGATACACCAACAGCAAGCATAATTGATTTCCGAAAGCAATTATTGATTATCGCTGTGCAAAAGCCATATATAACTATGTACAATAATTGCCAAAATATTAACTTATTTATATTTTCTTTATTCATGCCCACAACTTTCCTCTGCATATACAAATCTTGGTCCCTCTTCTCCCATCTTTCCATTACTGACAAATCCTGACTGGCAAAGGACTTTCTGTGAGGCTATATTTTCTGCATCTGTTTCTGCCTCCACCTGTTTTACACCGTCCTGTGACAATGCCCATTCTGTGATTGCTATTACTACCTCTGTCATATGTCCGTGATGCCGGTACTCTTCTTTCAGACCATATCCAATTTCAATCACTCCATCATCACCAAGTCCCTTAAAGCAAAAATCACCCGCTATAGTTTTTGAATCATCTTTCAATTCCATATTCCAGATAGCATACCATATTCTCTTATCAGGATTAGAAAGACTCCCTTCAAGCATCTCCGTGTAAGCCTGTTTCATCTCAGAATTAGATTCTCTTTCAATAACCAACCGCATTTCTTCATCACTTAAAGGATAAAGATACATTCTTTCAGTCTCTAATCTCATGAAAACACTCCTAAAACATCTGTATAATTCTTGCAATCTCCATAACTACAATCTTTAGCATCACTCCACCGGACATCACATAAAACCATATTTCACGCATATGCTGTGACTTTGCAATTGGTGTTGCTATTGCTGCAATAATTATGATTGCAGCTCCGACACATCCAATTATGTTCGGAACACTCACAAGTGAAAATATTCCAGGATTGCAGCTTCCATCTATCGTATACTGAATTGTTTTATCCAATCCGTCCCTTGCCGCTGCAAAGCAGCATATAACAAGACCATATGCCAAAACAAACAGGCTCCTTCTGCCCCAGAAATTAATGTTGCTTCTGTTACTGATTGAGTATCCAACAAACCCAACCAGCGATACAATCATAAGTGTAGTAACTGTTGTTACCATATTTCCAAAATATAGTTTCATCCTTTTTCCTCCATCTATTTTTCATTTACCTTGATAACAGTTTCAAAAATTTCCTGTCATTCATTTGCTCGTTGGTTAAATATGCCCCATCATAAAACAACGCATACGTTGTAACCGGAGTAGGTGCATTCTGAGCTTCTTCTTTACTCTGTAAATGAATAGCCCGGAATGATACGCCATTTTCTTTTGCAACTTCTTCTACAATCGGTACATATTTCGCATTAAACGGACACTGGCTAGTATAATATAAAACATAACCCTTCTCCTCGATATGGGGATGTCTGGCACATTCCTTAAATTCAGGCAGAGGCGCATCTGCTGCAAATGGCAGATACCATAACTGAATCCCGTTGTCCGCTTCATCGCATACCTTGAATCCCTTATACTGCAGGAATTTTGAATCTGACAAAAATGGTTTTTTCTTTTCGGAAGATAATATACACAGCCCTTTTTTCCCCTTGCTCTTACTATCCTCCATACAGGCATTCAGCAGATCTTCTCCATAACCATGTCCTTTGAAAGAACCAGCTACCCACAGGCAGTCAATATACATATAGCCATCTGCAGAAATCGGATTCCATGCATTTTCAGCAGGCAGATACTCAATAAAACACTTCCCCCGTTCTGCACTTTTCAGAAAAACAAGTCCCTCTCTAAATTGCTCTTTTAACCATTCTTTTTTAGATGACACCTGAATATCGTTGTTATTGGAAATAGCACAGCATATGTGCTCTTTGTCTATATTCTCGTTTGTCACATTGATATATTCCATAAATCTTTCCACCTCCATAGCATCACTTCTTCTATACCTGTAACATCATGCATAATTCAACTGATCCTAATGAATGTTTTTGTACCACTCTGTAATTGCCTTCAAATTCTGTAAAGATACTCGTTTACCACCATTTACCATCATATCTAACATATCATCCTCTTCGGGCGTACGATCGGTTTTATTTGCCAATCCCTTTCCGGCAGTTTTAACCATGACATTCATCATGAAACGATATACTCCATGAAGCTTCTTCACATCAAAGTTCCCCTGTAACGTAAATAAAGGAATCCTCTGCGGAATAGCGTTTTTATCCCTGACCTCTTTTAGCTGTGTGCCTGTCTGTCCCATGCCGACACCACAGACTGCACGCACTTTATACAATTTTGCTGCCTCTTTATATCCTTTGATTCCTCCTGCCATAATCCAGCCAAGATAAATGATTTCACTGCCGGCAGGCACCTTATTTTTTGACTGCTGTAAACTATGTACCGGAAGATTCAATTCATTTCCCAGTAATTGTGCATACTCTGCTGTGCTTCCGGTATTTGATGTATATATGATTGCTTTCATTCTTATCTAACCTCCCATAATATAAATGACGCAGTGCAAAACTGTAATATACAATCTGCACTGCGTCTTAGCGTCTGGCTTCCTTTACTATAAATTTTTCTGCATCAATCAGGCTTTCTTCTTTACACTTTGGACAAAACAAAGGAAAATTTCTTAATACCGTATCTTTCCTTAATTTCAATCTTGTTTTATTTCCACATTTTGGGCAAAGAACCCATTCCTGATGTTCTGATTCATCGTTCAAATTCCTTCACCCCTTCAACTTATCTGCATTTCCTGTAAAAAGTGATCCATATGCTTCTCCAGTAACTTGATCACATGACTTTTGTCTTCTGCTCCATCATATATGCTGTAAAGCAAAAAAATAGGTCCATAAAAATCAAGTGCTGTCTGTCTGGCTTTTTCTTCATCGCCCAGCATTCCTGAAAACAAAGCTTCCATATAAGTTAATGGTCCGCTTGCAAGATAATTCTGATATAGCTGAGCCATCTGTGGTTCCCTGTACTGTTCCAATGTCAACATCTTACGAAAACAGCTTGAAAATTCTTCCTCCGTCCAATGAAGAAATTGCACCTTTGTGAACTGCTTAATCTTATCAAATGCCGTTTTTTTATACTCAGCTGTAACCTTTTCCAGATCACCCTCCGGCATTTCATGCTGCTTTACTCTCTCAATATCCAATTCATTCATTTTTTGAATAATACTGTCCAATATCTCCTGCTTGTTTTTATAATGCTTATACAATGCAGCCTTGGTTACTCCAAGTTTTGAAGCAATATCATTCATGGATGTTCCCAAATATCCATTCTGTGCAAATAACTTCAAAGCTTCTTCCAATATTTTTTCCTTTGTGTTCTTTTCTTTGCTTTCCATGTCTATCTCCTAATTTAAGCCTGTCATCAAGTTACCTTTTGGTAACTATAATTATAGTTAACTATCGGTCACCTGTCAACGGTTACGATTAGAAAATACAAAAGAACCTTGCTAACATGATTATCGCTTCTTAATAACCAGATTTATTAATCCATACTTCAATTCTTCTGAAGTTGATCTGACACAATCTTACCTTCTGATTCTAGTAATTAATTTCTAAGTGTCTGTGCTATTCTAAGCCTTCTCTTCATTCCTCCGGAATATGTTTTTACTTTTCTTATTGCATCTTTTTCAAGATTTACCTGTTCCAAGAGATTTTCACTACGCTCTTTTGCTGTCTTTTTGCCAAGCCCTTTCAATGCCGTAACATATAGCAGGAACTCCATTCCTGTAAAATCCGGATCATAGCCAAAATCCTGTGGCAAAAACCCAAGCAGATTTCTATAGCCCATGTTTGTGGCATCATACTTTCCCAGTCTGACTGTACCGGAAGTCGGCTTCATAACGCCACATATCATTCTCATAAGGGTACTTTTTCCAGCACCATTTGTCCAAGAAGTCCAACCACTCCCGGTATAAGAGTACATGAGACATTCTGAATTGCCATTTTGTTTCCATATTGTTTTGTCAGTTATTTAATTTCCAGTTCCATTCAATGATACCTCCATATTTTCAATTAAAGTAAATTAACACTTACCGTTCTTCTATTGCGTCAATATTTTCAATTCGCAACAGTTTAACCACCTGTTTGTCCTTTTTTTCTATATAGCAAATTCTTAACCATTCATCATCTGCATCTACAATCTTACAGGATACTTCTGTTTTTCCTGCAAAACCCAAGAACGAATCTGACCTGATGATACATTGTTTGCCTACAAGACTATTAATCAACTTAGACATATTCGTTGCTCCTCTCTGCTTTTTCTCCAATTGTTTTACTTTCATTTCCAAATGCTTTATTTTTCCTAAATACGATGAATAATAAAGCAACAGCAATAATGCTACAATTCCAAACCATTCCATATTGTCTCCCTTACTAACCTAACACGATCAGTCTCTTCCTTTTTTTGTCAGACCATCTTTATAAAGAAAAAAGACGCAAAGCAAATCAATTTCTGCTCTGCGTCTTAGCGTCTGGCGTCTATCACTCTTAGTAATTAATCACTATCATTCTGCATTCTTCACAGCAGTTCGCTTCCACTCTTGTCCTATGACTTGGTTTGAGTTTTGTTATTTCCACAAAACCCTCTGCTTTTTTTGCATTCTCAAAAACTCCAGGTACTTCATTTGCAAAGCTGAAAGCTCCGTCCTTACTGCTGAATAAATATCCTTTTCTCATTTCTTTACCACATTTTGGACACTTCATCTTCTAATCCTCCTCCCTGTGCTTTCTTCCGCTCTTTCGTAAGTTACCGTTAGGTAACTTACATTATAGTAACCAAGTGGTAACTTGTCAATCTTTTTCTAATCTTCGTTCGGATCATATGAGTAAAAAAATGATTTTTTCACTTGCCGTTTTCATCAACCGGCAGATTACATGTAGTTTTATAAAAATCTGAACTATCACAAAATATTCATTTCCAATCTCATCTGCCAGGAGATTACCTATTACCTTATTATTCGCATCATAAATTCCTGATCTCTTCACATGCTCGTTATGTCCGGAGATAAAAATACATCCATTCCCTCTTGCTTCTTCCTGCTTTAATATCCACATGCAGCATATCTTCTTTTTTATTTTTGGTCTACTTGGCATATTTTTCACTTTCTAAAACTTCATCCGATATAGTTCTATTCCAAGTACTGCATTATATCCTGTCGCAGCAAACACACTGAATCTTTCAACAATCCCGAAATAATCCTTCGGTACAATATTCATCTCTATTGCACCTACCATCATCATACTAAGAGCAATTGCTGCAAAAATGCCATAAGAACGACAGATTTTATCCTTTGCTCCGGCAATAATAATCAAAACCAGAGATAATATGGACAATAACACAACGATCACTGTCGAAAAAATATGCATCTTATCCTGAAATGTACCTGCATAGCCACTGTCGCTTAAAGGAAACATGCCAAATCCCACTGCTGACACCCACTCCATAATCGTGAACAGATAGATGCCTACCCGCAGAAGTTTGGTTTTCTTACCCTGAATGCCTACGCATACCATCATTGCACACACCAGAGTACATACATTGTACAGACTGCTTAGCTGGTTCCATAACCGAAGGGATGGTGCATTCGATGCACTAAGATCACTTACCGCCTGTGCCATCCAGTCATATCCCGGATATGCGAGCGGTGAAAATACAACCGCTGCCATATATGACAAAAAAGCTGCTACTCCAAGTAATCCACAATAATTCAATAAACTCTTTTTCTTTATCATACAGCATTTTCCTCACAAAACCACTTCAGATAGTCGTCCAAAAGATTCTTATCTGTTCCATAGCTGCACTTACCATTGCTCTGATCCAGTTCATAATCCATCAGCCCATGTATTGTCATAGCAAAACTTACTGCACTCATATTCGGATTTGTAAAATGAAGAAATTTATGTACTTCCATCGCATAAAACAGCTGCTTCGTTGCTATAATCATCTTATCCCTCTCTTCTGCGACAATTTTGGCTGCCATGAGATTCAGACTTCTTTCGGAATAGATAACCTTATAGAAATTTAACATTTTCTCCTGATGATTCATCTGAATATATCCACGTACCACAGACTGCAAAATTTCATAACCCGTTTTTCCTGCAAAGAATGTGCTATAGTCAATCGGTTTTATATTCACTTTTTCCTTTGCCTGCCTCCTAAGTTACTCATACATAGCCTCAACAATTTCTTCCTTTGAAGCAAAGTGCTTATATAACGAAGGCTTCTTGATTCCAATCTTATCGGCAATCATGCACATAGACACATTTGCAAGTCCCTTTTCGGCTGCAAGTTCAAGTGTTATCTGAACAATTTCTTCTTTTCGGTTTATAGACATATTATCCATGCCTCCTGCAATCATGTATTACCAAACGATAGTTTATAAGCTATCACTCGTTAGCCTTAAAAATCACTTGTTTTCGATCATGTCAAGCAAAATGTTACTTCAACCAATGATTATAACAATGTGCCAAAATTGTCTTTCCGATTACAGAGCTGCAAAAAGTGTAACACCTTTTTCCCGTAACCACAGGTATGCCAAAACTGATAAAAACAGATTTGCAACCACAAAATAGCTAATATACCCACAAAATCCAAACATCCAGCAGAAGCATAAATCCTGCAAACAATTGCGACAAAAGCATTGGATAAACTACTACGATACACCCAATGCATAAAGCCATAGGCTTTTACTCTCCAGAGATATAGATGATGCTTTCATAAAATTCATGGACGCCTCATATCTAAAAAAGTCTGCCTTTACAGTTTCTTTTTTGCTTTATATGGAAACTGCTTATCAAACTCCTCTGCTTCCTGCTCATCTACAAGATAACCATCCGGTGTTGCATACTCTCCTGTAATTCCATCAGAGTAACCCGGTATCAGTTCCTTACACAGAAAGAATGATGCATCTTCCCCCTCCGGCAATCCATGATATCGGATACCATACTCGCTTGCCTGCTTAAAACCACTCTTTCCATAAAAATCAATATTTCCTTCAAAGCACAGCGCTCCACAGCCAAGCTCTGCAGCTTTCTCCAATGAATAATCAAGCAGGATTTTTCCATATCCCTTCCGTTTATATTCGTTTTTGATACAGATTGGTCCCATCGTCATAATGGGAATGCTTCTTCCGTCATCTGCTGTGATTGCAGTTCTCACAAAGATATTCTGTCCGATAAGTTCTCCATCCTGATACATAACAAAATCAAGCTCCGGTACAAATGCCGGATCATTTCTTAACTGATTAAGGGCATAATGCTCCAGGCATCCAGGGCGGTATACATTCCAAAAACTATCCCTTACCAGATTTTCTACTTTTCGATATTCACTTTTTTCTTCTAAACGGATTTCTATATTATTTTTCATGATCTGATTCTCCTTCACTTCAAATCTTGTACCAGGCTTTTTATAGCTGATACAAATTCATCTTTTACATTTTCCTTATCTTCTGCTCCATCATAAATGCTGTAATAAAAATGCATGACCGCATAGAATCTGACAGCTTTATCCTTAGCATTTGTAAATCCCATGCTATCAAATAAATCTTTCACATAGGATGCAGGTCCAGCTACGAGATACTGCTGATATAAATTCTGCATCTCTTTACTGCGAAACTGCTCGATTGTCAGCATCTTCCGAAACGATGATGCAAAATCATCCTCTGTCCAGTATTCATACATTGACTTGCTGTATTTCACCAAATCATCTAAAGACACATTCTCATACTGTTCAGGCATTTTTTCTTTTTCCTCTTCCGGCATATCATATTCGGATGCCTGTTCACCATCTTGCTGTTCCATACGCTGTACAATACAGTCAAAAATATCTCTTTTGCTTTTGTAATGGCGGTACAATGCCCCTTTTGTCATATCAAGTTTTCCTGCTATCTGGCTGACTGAGACAGCCTCATAACCATCTCTGGCAAACAAATGCAATGCTACAATCAATATTTCTTCTTTTCTATTACTCACGTTGATAACCTCCAAGCTAAAATAAACGACCGTTTACATTTTTACAATAGTAAACGGTCGTTTATTTGTCAAGACTTTTCTTCTTGTTAACATTATCTCTTTTTATAAATTAGAAGTTCAGGATTTTCACCGTTCTTCTCATATGTACATACTAGAATAAAATCCATACTTGCCAGAATACCGAAGCACCTGTCTCCTCCAAATTCAGACTCCAGTTGATTTCCCAGATAGGTTTTCTGATCATCAAGAAATTTTACTTTTTTTCCATTCGGCAAAGTATATTCTAGATTTGCATATTTCCCCACAAGTGCATTTAGTTTGCCTACCCTTGGGAGTCCATCTATATGCAAATCATTAATTTCGTTCATCAATTGCTTTTTAAACTCTTCGAACTGCCCATTATCACTAAGTTCATCATACCTTTTCCAGTAATCTAACTTTGGAAGCATTTCTTTTAAATAAGAGCGTGCCTGTTCTTCGGTAAAGTTTTCATTTACCATATTCTTTACACACACATCAATCAATTCATCCATATTATTATATGTGTATGTTCCATCTGCATAGCACCATTTACAATACTCCTCATTTAATGTGCCATCTTTATCACGTCCCAATATGGAATCATCATCAATTGGCATTCCACAGCACTGACAGATCAGCTCTCTGGGTTCTCCCAAAAGCGTATTGATTGAGACATCAAATTCTTTTGATAAGAGCTTAAGTGTCTCCGTATTTGGAACTGTTTCTCCATTTTCCCAGCGTGATACCGCCTGCCTTGTTACCATAATTTTATCTGCCAATTCGTCTTGTGACATTCCTCTTTCAGTACGAAGTTTCAAAATAATATTTTTTGTTTCCATCGTCGTTACCTCCATAACCATATCATACAGATAAATTCATGTTCTGAAAAGCAACCTGCTGTTGCCATATCATGTCTATATGATTTGATCAGCACTCTTTGGTCATAACTTTCTTACGCCAGGTTCTTGTCTTTCAGTGAGGACATTTCAAGTATCTTGTGCTTAATAAATGCATTCTCATATTGTATTGCATAAATGTCGGAGTAAACAGTTCATTAGAATTTCTGCATTTAAAACATCCTATCTTCCTGTCTCCCCACATTGCAACATATAAGCCAACACCAAACACACTTATCGCAATCGCCATCAGCACCATCTTAAAAAGACCAATAGAGAATGCTGTTGTCGCATAAGCAATTGAACCTACTCCTCATGCTAAGCCAAAGTTGACATAACGCCCTACTTTTCAATGATTCATACAAATCATTGAAAGCAAATAGACGCAAGCATAATAGCTCAATGTAATAATAGAGATATCGAGTATCATGATGATGACAACGAGTAGTTTTAGGAAAGTAATCAATAAGAATATCAACATCTGATAAACAATAATGATTGTCAAGAGCTTATTGATGGTAAAATGTTCTATTTGCCCAATCAAACCACTGACAAATGGTCCTACAACAACTGATAAAATACAGCCCATACCTGTGACAATGCCTATTTCTGTGTTGCTGAGTCCTTTCCATTGCAAGAAGACAGCAATATAGCCTGTCAATGCACACGTTGTAAGCCAGTAAAGCATTTGTATGAAATTATATTATATTTGTAAGTGCTTCATCTTCCAATACCTCTAGTGCATACTATAATCAAAAAAGAGATGGAGAAGTGCTATTTTCTAAAATAGAATTTTTCTTTCCGGATACTTTTCATCTCATCAAAGACAAAAAAGACAGTTTTTCACTGCCTTATTTCAATCATCAATTCAACATTCCATATTAACTTCAATAGTATTATTATAGGCTGACACACTAGCATAAGCACCAATGACTAAAGGCATATTAGGATTGATATGGCCGATATCAGCATCCATAATAATTGGTACTCCATACTTTTCTAACAGTTCATAGACAGCATTATATTGATTAACACCCATAATTTCCATCTGACGAGCTGTCAACGGTCTTCCAATCACAAAGCCAGCTGTATTTTTAAACCATCCTGCTTCATCAAGTTCCCATATAGCTCTTCTAATCCCCATTGGATTAAGGTCACATGCTTCAAGAACCCAGATGATTTTCTTATAACGAATAAACTTCTTTACTTCGTCAAATCTTGTTCCACATAGGTTTGCAAGAACATCAAGACATCCCCCTAATAGCATCCCTTTCATATTAATAGGCATATTATGGACTTCTTGCATTGATCCTTTTACTGGTAAATAATTATGAAGAATCTTAGGTGTATCAAGATGATATTTTTCATGATCAGCTAAATGCAAATAGCCTTTTTCAGGCGAAGCAAACTTCTCATAGCCATAAACCTTCTTGATTTTACCTTCCATTATTCCTAATGTATCTTCTTCTCGACGTGTAAGCGGTATACGAAAGTCAGGTACAACCGGTCCATAAATAGCAGCAGTATTGCAAAGCGTTGCGAGAGTGAAGACCATATTGGTATTATCCGATATCCCGACAAACCATTTGGGCTTTGCCCTTTTCAGCTTTCTAAAATCAACATGGGAGATTGTTTCACACATGAGTTCTCCCCCACCAGCCGCAATGATGGCTTTAATATTGTCATCTAGATAGAAGTCCATGAGTTCTTTTGCCGCATCATATGGATTTGTTGCAATCCCTTTACCGTCCACTAAATAACAAGTCTTGCCAATAATGACTTTATAGCCACGCTTAATCAAAACATCCCTTGCATCATGCATCATGCTTCTTGCCGGTTCGCTTGCGCAGGAACATGATGGTGCACTAAAAGCTATCGTATCCCCCGGTTTAATATATTCAGGTATTCGCATTTCTTCATTCTCCTCATTTCGACTGAACGCTTTCAGCCCTCTTGTATTGATTTCATAAGGGTCATGACTTTATTGAGCATAGCCCCATTTTCTATCAACTCTACTCACCATTTCTGTATTTGATGCATAGGCAATCATATTATGTCTTACAATCTTATAGAGATTCTTAAGGGTGATATCAAGCTGATAGCCACCAGTAATATGTGGTGTAATATATAAGTTGTCTATATGCCATAAAGGACTATTTGCAGGTAATGGCTCTACTTCTAGAACATCTAGCCAAATGCCTAAAAATTGGTTGGCAACATCTTTCAAGATACTTGTATCAAGAACATTACCTCTTCCTACATTCATCAATATGGCATCTTTTTTACAAGAACTCAGGATCTCTTTATTAAAAAGATGATAAGTATGTTTAGAGGCAGGCAGACTAATGGCAATAACATCCGCCAAAGCGACTTCTCTTTTTAAGGCATCGATCGTATACATCTCATCAAAGCCTTCAATATCCCCTTCTCTTCTTCGCATGCCAACAATATGACCGCCCAAGTCTTTCGCACGTTTCGCAAATTGCTTGCCGATATCACCCGTACCAACCACGAGAATACGCTTGCCTATTGGTGAGATTACACGACCTTCGTTAATCCAGCGCTGATTTTCTTGATCTTTAAAATAAGCTGGGATGCGCTTCATGATATTAAGCATCATGGCAATCATGTATTCACTAATGGCAATGCCATATGAACCCGTTGCACAAGTCAGCAAGCACTTTCTATCAAGAACATTCAAATATTGGTTGACCCCTGCACTCTCACTTTGAAACCATTCCAGATTTTCATCTTTAAGCAGTGATGGCACAATATTACCAACAACTGCATCAGCATTCTTGATATCTTCTTTAGTAATATCAGCCTTATCTTTAAATATGACATCTAATCCTGCAATGTCATGTAATTGATTATTTTCTTCCTGAGTAAAATCCGTTATTGTCATTAATACTTTTTTCATAAACACACCTACTTTCAGGTTTCATTATACTATAGGTTTTCAGACTCTCAAGAGCAATTAAGAAGTAGCATGTTTGAGAAAAAGAGAACGTTAGTCAATAACGTCCTCTTCTTTTAAGAATGATACAATTTTAGTAACAGGTAAACCAATGACAGAATCGATATCACCTTCAACCTTTTCCACAAACATATCCGCTTTACCCTGAATGCCATAAGCACCAGCTTTACCTTGCCATTCACCGCTTTCTAGATATTCAGGAATCATCTTTGTGATATCCTTAAATGTCACGAAAGTTTCTTCAACCCAGGAAAAGTGTTTTTGATTCGCTATCCAAATAGAAACAGCAGTATAAACAATATGCGTATCATTTGAAAGCGACAGAAGTATATTCTTAGCATCTTCCTCATCTTTTGGCTTGCCAATAATATCTCCATTATGATAGACAGTTGTATCAGCAGAGATAACAACATCATCAGGATGTCGATCATGAATGGGTGCACCTTTTTCTATTGCTAAAGCTTCAAGTCTTGCCTTGATTGGTAAATGAGGATTAAGCACTTCATCAATAGAAGAAGCATCAATGGTAAAATTGATACCTTCTCTTTCCAATAATTCTTTACGTCTTGGTGAAGCACTCGCAAGAATGATCTTAAGCTTCTTTGTTTCCATCTTTCTTATCTTCCTTCTTTGCGACTGGACGAGGAAGAAGCACTTTACGTGATACATTTACACCTTTGTCAGTAATCTGAGTTACTTTAACCTTGACAATATCTCCAAGCTTAATAACATCAGAAACCTTATCCGTACGATCCCAGGCTACATCCTTGACATGAAGGAAGCCATTTGTACCTTCAAAGAGTTCGATAAAGGCATATTTGTCTTCAACACGCACAGCCTTACCATCATAGATTTCACCAACTTTAGCTTTCTTGGTAATCTTTTCGATATATTGAATAGCTTTATCGATAGCTTCCTGGTTATGATGATAGATTGCGACATTACCTTCTTCATCAATATCAATCTTGACATTATCGCATTCTTCAATGATCTTATTGATCATTTCACCACCCTTACCAATGACATCCTTAATCTGTTCAACATCGATATGCATAGTTGCATATTTAGGAGCATATTCAGATAAGTGATCTCTTGGTGCAGGAATAGCTGCTAACATAACATCCATGATTTGTTTTCTTGCGCCTTTTGCCTGAGCTAAAGCTTCTCTTAAGATATCTTCAGTAATACCATCAATCTTAATATCCATCTGCAAAGCACAGATACCCTTCTCTGTACCTGCAACCTTGAAGTCCATATCACCTAAATGGTCTTCCATGCCTTGAATATCAGTTAAGATTGTATAGTTATCACCTTTCTTAACTAAGCCCATGGCAACCCCAGCAACGGGTGCTTTAATAGGAACACCAGCTGCCATCAATGCCATTGTTGAAGCACAGATAGAAGCCTGTGATGAAGAACCATTTGATTCTAATACTTCAGCAACTGCTCTGACTGTATATGGGAAGTCTGCAGTTGAAGGCATAACCTGTCTGATTGCACGTTCACCTAATGCACCATGGCCAATTTCTCTACGACCAGGAGCACCCATACGGCCTACTTCTCCAACACAATATGGTGGGAAGTTATAATGATGCATCCAAGTTACATCAGCATCATCCCCTAAACCATCGATCTTCTGGGCATCACCTAGCGCGCCTAAAGTAACAATGGACATAACCTGTGTTTCACCACGTGTAAACAGCGCTGAGCCATGCACTCTTGGAAGTAAGTCTACCTGGGCATTCAATGGTCTGATTTCGTCAACCTGACGTCCATCAGGTCTGATCTTTTCATCAGTAATAAGACGACGTACTTCATTTCTTTCTAAGTCGTCAAGAACCATCTTGACCTGGTTGATATAATCATCTTTGTCAACATCTTCGCCAAAATCTTTTTCTTCATAAGAAGCAACAACTTCAGCTTTTAAAGCATCAATGGCATCATAACGTTCAAGCTTACCTGGAATGGAAATAGCCGCCTTCATTCTTTCATCGGCGATTGCTGTTACTTCATCAACAATATTCTGGTCTAATTCAAAGAGTGGGATTTCCATCTTTTCCTTACCAACAGCTTCAACAATCTTTTCTTCAAAAGCAATTAATTCCTTGATTCTTTCATGACCAAACATCAATGCCTTTAACATTGTTTCTTCATCAACTTCTTTGGCATCCGCTTCAACCATGTTGATAGCATACTTTGTACCCGCAACTTCAAGGTTGATTTCACTTCTTTTCATGTCTTCAGGTGAAGCATTGACAGTAAATTCACCATCAATCAAACCAACGTTAACACCAGCAATAGGACCATTGAAAGGAATATCAGAAATACTTAATGCAAGTGATGCACCAAGCATAGCTGTCATTTCAGGTGTTGCTTCAGGGTCAACAGACATAACGGTATTAACAACCTGTACTTCGTTTCTAAAGCCATCCGCAAATAAAGGTCTAATTGGGCGGTCAATCATACGTGCTGTTAATGTACCATGTGTTGAAGGTCGACCTTCTCTTTTCAAGAATGAACCAGGGATCTTACCAACTGCATACATCTTTTCTTCATATGTGACAGTTAATGGGAAGAAATCCACATCCTTAGGTTCCTTGCCTGCACAAGCTGTTGATAATACTGTTGTATCATTATAACGCACTAATACAGATCCATTTGCTTGTTTTGCGAGCTCGCCAGTTTCGACCGTAATATGTCGGCCATAAAAATCCATTTCAAATACTTGTTTTGCCATTTTTCTCTCCTCTATCATTACCCCATGGTAATGATTTCCACATAATATATATTTATCAAATACAAACAAAGGAACAATGGTTTCATTGTTCCTCCTTAATAAATTATCTTCTTAATCCTAATGAAGCAACTAATGCTGAATATCTTTCAAGATCTTCTCTCTTTAAGTATTTCATTAAGTCTCTTCTCTTACCGATCTTCTTTAAAAGACCACGGTTAGAATGATGATCCTTTGGATGAGCCTTAAAGTGATCATTTAATTTGTTGATGTCGGCAGTTAATAATGCAATCTGAACTTCTGGAGAACCAGTGTCATTAGCACCACGTGCATACTTTTCAACAATTGCAGCTTTTTCTTCTTTAGTTAACATTTATCATTTCCTCCTATAATATAAACATAGCAAGAACCAAGTAGGTCGTAAGAGGTACGCGCCTCTGAGTACTTGCCGCAATGACTATTATATAGATTTACTTGATAAAGTCAAAGGTTTTCGCATTGAACATCCTTAAATAGTGAAAATTCATAGATAAGTATAATGTATTGTCTCCTGTTTCTAATTATCCAATGATTCATTAATTAAATTCATAAAAAATACTTTAAGCAATCTTTTTACGTTTAAATAATGTTTCCTTTGTAGAAACAATCTTATCTGCTAGACAAACAATCACTGCTTCTCGTGATTGTGGATAATGCCAGAATGTCAATGGCCACATATGACTTCTTATGATATTTTCTTCTTTTCTTGTCAGCATGAAATCCTCTCTTGCATTAATGAGTGCAGTATGTGGATGACTGAAGCCATGAAGATTGCCTTCATAATGATGCCAGTCATAAAGGAAATAATCATGTAGAAATGCTCCACGAATAAGCTGTTTTTCATCACTATGCAGATGAAATTTGCGATTTAGCCAGTAGCTCATAGAGGCTACTGATAAGCAATGATCATAGGTCGTAATTGATCCATGCTGGATATAATTATGCATAAGATAGACACGTGAATTTGTTTCTATTTCTTTGATTGTTTGATGAAAAGTGCTATTTTCTGTCATTCTTTCTTCCTTTTACAAGTCCTTCTAGTTTTTTCGCAATGAAGCCTTTATTAGGTGCAGTAAATTTTACTTTATGCATCAATCTCGCTTCTCTAAACGACATGTGACTGGCTGCTTCATTAACACGCATTTTAATATATTCTGAATAGCTCTCAACCTGATCCTGTAATTCCATCTTGCTTTCACCAATACGATCATATGCCCACTGGACACGATCGCCAAATTCATTTTCAACTTCATTAAGTCGATTTGTGATTTCTGAAAGAGATGCAAGCGTAATGCCAAAATCAGTACTCATGATAAAAACGAAAAACAGTGATAAGCCTTCAATGACTAGTGACGGTCCATGCGGCTTGTAGGATTGCAATAGAGGCAAAAGATATCTGACAACAACAATGCCTGCTAAACCAAAGGCAATCGATATTGGCAAAGCAATACGTCCTTTAATATTAAAAGGCAACTTGGAATAATCCCACCATCTGGCATGATATTTTTTCTCAAGGATATAGCTAGTAATATATTCAATAATGGCTGAACCAAACATACAAATCAGGAAGACTGTTAAGGGACTACTGCTTGTTGTTACAGGAAATAAACCAGCAGTGAAAATAAAATAAGCAATCATGACGGCAAGACCATAGATTGGACAATAGGGTCCAAAAAGAAACCCGCGATTCTCCCACTTTCCGGTATTCATCATGCAATAGAATGATTCCCATACCCAGCCAAAAAAGCTAAATATGACAAAACCTACGATATACTGACTAATAATCATATTATCCTCTCCAATTCACTAGTTTATCCTCTTTTAAGAAAAAAGCAATAGACTAAATGTCTAAAGCTTTACGAATATAGGCTTCATCATGCTGCATTTCTTTGATTAAATCATCAACATCATTAAAGCGCTCTTCTGGTCGTTCAAAGAATTTGAAAAAGACACACATTATTTCTCCATAAATATCTTCATGGAAATCAAATATATAGATCTCTAATGACATTTCAAAGATATCATTGAAAGTTGGATTCATACCGATATTGGCCATGCCCTTATAACGTTTGCCTTTTACTTCTACTTCAACGCCATAAACACCTTTGGCAAGATAGCAATATTTGCCAATTGCAACATTAGCTGTCGGAAAACCAATAAGTCTTCCTCTTGCTTTGCCATGAATAACTTCGCCAGTAATCGCATAATCTCTTGTCAGCAGTTTGTTGGCATCGCGAATATGACCGGAATGTAATAAGCTTTTGATAAGTGTTGATGAAACTTTAACTTTTTCATCATACATAACCGGTGGAACAACAGAGAGTTCAAAGTCATGACCTTCTAAGCTATGTACATCACCACTATTCTTATTGCCAAAATGGAAATCAAAGCCCACAACAACATGTTTAATATGCAAGCCAATAATATATTGAGCAATAAAATCTTCTGGTGACAATGAGGCAACTTCACTTGAAAAGTGAATGACAAATAATGTTTCTATCCCAAGTTTTTTAAGAATTCTATCACGATCCAAGCTACTTGTCAGATAACGTCTTTCTTCCCCTTTTAAAACAACAAGCGGATGCTGATCAAAAGTCATGACAGCTGACTTATAGTTCTTTTTGACGCTTACACGCTTGACTTCTTCAATAAGCTTCTGATGACCAAGATGCAGTCCATCAAAAAAACCTATCGCAACGACATAATTGTCAGTGAGATGAGGAAGATCGTGGAGTTTTAAATCAATGACTTCCATTAAAACAACCCCCTCAGGCTTTTCATCCTGCCTGCACCATCCGGTCCGTATATAGCAAGAATATCACCTTTTTTATTGAAAACGGCAATATTATGATCATAGCTTTCGTCAATCCGTTTGCCATTTAAGGCAATACTTTCGTCTTCTAGGATATAGTGGTCCATTGATGCAAAAGCATCTTTTAAAGCTATCATTTTATAATGACCTTCTTTAAGTTCATCAAGCGTACAGCCCTGACTTAAATTAAAATCCCCGCTACGACTTCTAATCAGTGTTTTCATATATCCTGGATAACCTAGCTTTTTAGCAATATCAAAACATAAACTTCTGATATATGTCCCCTTTGAACAGTTTACGCGAAAAGTGATTTCATCATCTTCTTCCTTAAGAAGCTTGATCTCATTAATATGAATAGGTCGAGGGTCAACCTTGACTTCTTTGCCTTCTCTGGCATATTCATAAAGCTTCTTGCCATTGATCTTGATTGCGGAATACATTGGTGGGACTTGCATGCTGTCACCAAGAAAACTATCGAGTACCTCTATGAGATTATCATAGCCATGAAATATCTTTTCATCTAGCACAGTGCCTGATGCATCCATTGTGTCAGTTGATGCTCCTAGTTTCAATGTTGCGATATATTCTTTATTTTCAGCTGTTAGAAACTGCAGGGCTTTTGTGGCCTTATTGACTGCAACAACTAAGACACCCATGGCATCAGGATCCAGTGTCCCAGCATGTCCGACTTTCTTTGTATGCAATGTCTTTCTGACGATATTAACAATATCGTGGCTTGTATAACCAGCTGGTTTATTAATAATTATTAATCCATCATTCATTTTCTTCACCGTTTCTCATCATACCAAAATTCCAAACAAAATGAAACAATGGAGAAAACAAAAAGGCACATTGTGCCTTTATAATGTCCATTGCTTGAATGATTCTTGAAGAAAATCTTCCAAGGCTTGCATGCCTTGACCAGTTTTTGCGGAGATGGGGAAAATCTTTATTGATGGGTTAAGTTTCTTAACGCGGGCAATGACCTTTTCAAGATCAAAGTCAAAATAGTCCAATGTATCCATCTTCGTAACGACAAGAACATCGCTCTTTTCAAACATCAATGGATACTTAAGCGGCTTATCATCCCCTTCAGGTACACTTAAAATCATCATATTAAGAGAAGCACCCGTATCAAATTCTGCTGGACATATTAAATTACCAACATTTTCTAAAAAGATGATATCAAGATCTTTTCCTTCAAGGGCTTCATAAGCCCTTCTTGTCATCCCCGCATCCATATGACACATACCATCGGTGTGTGCCTGCAATGCCTTTGCCCCCAATGCCTCAATTTTTAAGGCATCCACATCACTTGCGATATCAGCCTCCATGACACCAATACGTAAATCATTCTTCATATCCGTAATGATTCGTGAAAGCAACGTTGTCTTGCCTGAACCAGGTGATGACATAAGGTTTAAAAGTAAAATATGTGCTTCATGCATTTCTTTTCTCAAGTTGTCAGCATCTTTGTCATTTGATGCTGTAACGGATTGATTTAATTCAATAACTCTCATTCTACTCACCTTTTACCATTTCTATCTGTTCTTTTAGCCATTTGATCCATGCTTCAAAGCCTTCTCCTGTCTTTTGTGAAAGCGGAATAACATCAATATGATCATTGAGCTTGGCAACATAGCTCTTGCATCTTTCAATATCGAAATCAAAGACAGGCAATACATCCATTTTTCCTACCAGAAGTAAATCTGTCACTTCAAACATCAACGGATACTTTAAAGGCTTATCATCTCCCTCAGGCACGGAAAGGATTGTAACTTTCTTTGTTGCACCGACATCAAATTCAGCCGGACAGACTAAATTACCAACATTTTCCAAGAAAAGCACATCAAGATCATCAAGTCCTAAGGCAGTTATGCCACGCATGGTCATGTCTGCATCCATATGGCAGCTACCGCCTGTATGAAGCTGTAATGCCTTTGCTCCCGCTTTGACAACGGCAGCTGTATCGACATCGCTATCGACATCTGCTTCCATGACGCCAATGCGATATTGATCTTTTAGTTCGTTAATTGTCCGTACAAGAAGTGTTGTTTTTCCAGCGCCTGGGGAAGCCATCAGATTCACCATAAAGACTTTATGCTTCTTCAGTTCTTCACGTACACAATTAGCACTTAAATTATTATCCGCTAGTATATTCTCTTTTGTCTCGAGGATTTCATATTCTCTTTTATTCATCTCTTATCCCTGCTTTCTCATATCTTTTTCATAGAGCGTATATTTACCATCAATAGCCTCTTTTGTGAAGGTTTCAATCCATTCCAGAGCTCCGTTATAATCACGCTTTTTTAAAAGCTCCCACGATGTTCTTGTGTGCATATAGAGTTTCTCAATGCCATAGATCTTGCAAAATCGCATCCACATGGCAATACATGGATTACGGAATGTAGTAATAATCAAGCCGAGCATATCATTTTCTCCCATATCTGCCATCGTGATTTGGAAATCAAGAGCATGGCATGAAGCCTCATAGTAGGATGTAGAAGTCTTGATATTTTCGACAATGACTCTAAGCTTCTCAAGATCATTTTCGCTTAGCTCTAGAGCATTACGCATGGTCAGCTTTTCTAATGCCCATCTAATTTCTAAAATGGAACGTATATCATGATCAGTTAGGACATCTCCCTTAAGACGCATAATAGCATTAAGTGTCTCGATACTTGCCGTCTTCTTATAGTCCGCAACAAAAGTACCTTGACGATTGATCACTTGTAAAAATCCCTGATATTCAAGTATAGCAATCCCTGTATTGACAACGCTGCGGCTAATGCCCATTTGCTTGGCAAGATCGCGTTCTGGAGGAATCCGGCTATGCGCTGGTAATTCACCAGAAAGAATCATTTCCTGCATTTTCTTAATAAAGAGTTCGCGCTGTGTTGGGACTGTAAGCTTTTCAAATTTCATGATATCCTCCTTATAGAAAACACCTGTCAGAACTACTGGCAGGTGTTGATTGTGTTCAGTATTTTAGGCTTTTCTAGCGATAGCTTCTTCAAAATCACGTGTACCAGTAAAGATTTCATGTGTGTATGGATTCTTATGCTGTTGTTTCGCTCTTTTGAAAATAACAGCTAAAGTAATCACGTTCATCGCAAGTGCAAGCAAGGCAACAACACCCTGTGCTGTTGGATTAGCTGTAATGCCAGCTTCTGTTAAAGCTTTGATGGAATTGATTTTTGTCATATCAAAAGCTGTTACACCGTGAGCTACTGCTCCTTTGTAAAGAGAAGGTAACACTGAGAAAGGCTTTGTAATCTGGAAGAGTGGGAAAACCTGAGCAAACATGCACCAGACAGCTAAGGTATTAGCTCTATTTTGAATCCATCCACCTTTATTCCAGAAGGCATTCGCAAATGTTGGAGCCAATAAGAGAGCAGCCCCGCAATACCATGTGTGAGTTGGTAAATTACAATAAGTATAAGTGAAATTCCAGATATCATAGGCTAAAATAAACCAGATTGTCATATCAGGCCAAAGCATATCATCCTTCTTCTTCGAAGTATAGATACCCCACCAGCCTGTCATGCAGAGAATATTCAAGAGACCGGCAATGCCGTTGACAACATTCCACCAGCCGCCATAAAGCCAGACATCCTCAGTGGACTTCCACCATCCACCAGCCATGCCACCTGCTACAAATCCATTATAAGCTGATTCGAAGTCAGATGCGACAGCAATCAAGATATTAATTGCAACAATAATAAATGGCCATGGCTTAAACCATTCCTTTTTACCAAGTCCCCATTGGTATTTGAGCATCAAGAAGCCAACGCATCCAATATCAGCAGCATAAAGCTTAGCATAATGGAACCAGCCATTCATATAAACATGTGTTGGATTATTTAGCGCCCAGCTTGCATGGGCCATTGCCCCAATCTTGATGGCAATAAAATAAGCTGTTAAAGCAAGTGGAAGAACAACAAATACAGCAATACCACCTTTGACTGTACGTCTTCCGATTTCATTCATGACAATCAAGCCCACAAATACAAGAATCCAGCCAAGAATCTGCCAGAGGGATGTGTCACCATATAATTGAAATAACATAAATAACCTCCCAAGTCTTATTTCAATCTACTCATCAGGTACTTCAATTTCTTTGATCAGAAATTCATTTCCCTGTATAAGCCAAGTCTGATCACTGCCGCAATGTGGGCATATTTTGGCATATTTTACTGTCTCATATGTCTGCTTGCAATTGCTGCAGTAAGTGATGGCTGGAATGGTCTCAATTTTCAGTTCCGCATCTTTTAAAAGATCCGTTCTTTGTCTTGCCCATTTCCAGCAATCTTCTAAGTATTCCGGTATGACCGTTGATACTTCCCCAAGTGAGAGGGTTACAGTGCTGATCTTTTTCAGATCGTTCTCTTGTGCAACCTCTTCTAAATCATCAATAATCTTAAATACAACACCTAATTCATGCATTTAGATCACTTCTTCTTCCCAAATTTAATATGAATGGCTTGCTTAGCAGCATAAGGAAGAATATAACGCATCTTATCTTCACTCTTACGCATTGTTGAACATTCAGGATGATCTCTTTCTAAATGAATGGCATCAAATTCACATTTTGTCGTACAGATACCACATCCAACGCAGTGATTTTCATCCACAACAGTCTTGCCACAACTTAAGCAGCGCGCAGCTTCTTTCTTCACCTGCTCTTCAGTAAAGACTTCTTGATAGTCTCTAAAGCTTAATGGCTTAGCATTGGCTTTCTTAGCAGGAACCTGACGTTTCCCATTATCATATGATTCAACAAGAATATTCTCTTTATCCAGTTCAACATAATCATTCTTGTTACGTCCAATTGTAAGTGATGTATGTGGCTGAACAAAGCGGTGAATAGAAATGGCTCCTTCCTTACCAGCTGCAATAGCATCAATCGCAAACTTAGGGCCTGTATAAACATCCCCACCAGCAAAGATATCAGGCTGGCTTGTCTGATAGGTTTCCTTGTTAGCAACGACACATCCACGACGATCAAGTTCAACATTTTCACCTTTCAGCAAGTCACCCCAGACAATGCTCTGACCAACTGCTAAAACAACATGTCCGCATGAAATTGTCATCGTATCATCTTCATCATATTGTGGATTGAAGCGGCCGCTCTCATCCTTTACCGACAGACATTTCTTAAAGACGATACCTGTTACTTCGTTGTTCTCGTTTTTGAGAATCTCCTTTGGACCCCAGCCAAAGCACATCTTGACACCATCTTCCAAGGCTTCTTCAACTTCTTCTTCGCTTGCTGGCATGATGTCTCTTGTTTCTAGGGAAACCTGCGTGACATGGGCACCAACACGACGTCCATCGCGTGAACAGTCAATGGCAACATTGCCACCACCAACAACGACAACATCACCCTTCAAGACATAACTTTCAGTAGCATTGATTTCTTTAAGGAAATCAACTGCACTGACAACGCCCTGACCGTCTTCACCAGCCACCTGGATGCTTCTGCCTCCCTGAGCTCCAATCGCAAGATAGAATGCCTTATAGCCTTGCTTTCGTAAAGCATCAATAGTAATATCTTTACCCACTTCAATACCTGTCTTGATTTCAACACCCATTTCTTTGATAATATCAATTTCCGCCTGAATAATATCTTTTTCAAGCTTATAGGATGGAATACCATAGACAAGCATACCACCAGGTTTTTCATTCTTTTCAAAGATTGTAGGCTGATAGCCTTTCTCAGCTAGATAATAAGCGCATGAAAGACCGGCAGGCCCTGCCCCGATAATAGCAACCTTATCTTTAGAGAAATCGCCATCAACACGAGGAATGACTTTCTTAGGGATATATCTTGTTTCACTATTGAGGTCATGCATGGCAATGAATTTCTTGACTTCATCAATTGCCACTGCTTCATCAATAGTGCCTCTTGTACATGCATCTTCACAGCGTCGATTACAGATATGACCACAGATAGCAGGAAGTGGATTGTTTTTCTTAATAAGCGCTAGGGCATCAGTATATCTGCCTTCAGCAGCCATTTTAAGATATCCCTGAACGGCAATATGAGCAGGACAGGCTGTCTTACATGGTGCTGTACCACTGCGGTGAGCTTCGATACGGTTATGATCACGATAATCCCAATCCCAATCATCTTCGCTCCATTTTCTATCCCAAGGCAGGTCATGTTTTGGATAGCTTACAGCGCTGCCATCTTTCTTACAAAGTTTCTGACCAAGCTTCAAGGCACCGGCTGGACAGAACTCTACGCAACGCCCACAAGCGACACACTTTGCACTATCAACATGAGCGACATAAGCCGAACGTGATAAGTTTGGTGTATTAAACAATAATGAAGTTCTTAAGGCATAACATACATTGACGTTGCAGTTACAAATCGCAAAGATCTTGTTTTCACCATCAATGTTTGTAATCTGATGGACAAAGCCATTATCTTCAGCACGTTTGAAAATATCCATGGCTTCCTCACGGGTAATATAGACACCGCCTTTATTTGTTTCAACAACATAATCAGCCATATCCCCAACAGCAATACACCAACCTTCTTCATCATCACCGCATCCTTCATCATAGGTTTTTCTACTACGACGACAGGAACATGGTGATTTAGCGTACTTGCCTTCATATTTATCAAGCCAGTGAGAAATCTTTTCGACACCAATGGCTTCATTATTCATAGCAATGGCCTTCTCAACAGGAATAACATGCATGCCAATGCCCGCTCCTCCTGGAGGAACAATCTTCGTCACCTTTTCAAGTGGTAAACGTGTCATATGTTCAAAGAACATACCAAGTTCTGGATGTTCCTCAATCAAGTCCTTATTCATGTTTGAGAATTCCCCTGAACCAGGTACAAACATTGGCAAGACATATTGTTTTTCATGTTGTGGATTCTCATAATTCCATTCAATTAGACCAGTATAAGACATATGATCCAGCATTTCCTGCAGCTTTGTGTCCTCAATACCGGATATCTTTTTTAGCTGAGCAAATGTCTTTGGTTTACGAATACCGCCAAATTTTAAAGCGAGTTCAGCTTCCTCATCAGTACATAAGCGTGCTACTGCCCAATATTCTGGATCATCCTTTGTGATTTTTTGTAAGCCAAGCTTGATAGGTATTCTATCCGTGACGAGTTTTCCCAATTTCGCAACAGGTTCACGCATTGGACCATCCACATTCGCAATTTCCGGACGAAGTGGATAATTTGGATCTCCTTTAGCCCCCATTTTACAATTCTCCTTTAAAATATTTCTCATTCTTTATCGTGGTATGTCCACGTTGTTAATATTTTAACATTGTATTCTATATTTGTCCATAGCCGAATTGTAAGCCTTTTATTTTCGCCCTTTCTATAGCTCAACTACCTTTTAAAGCGAATTGTAAGCCCTTAGATTTCTCTTTTCTCTAATATTTAATTATTAATGCAAAAATAATTTATTGACTAATAGATAAGAAAATTGTATGATGAGAAAAATTTAAAAGTGGAGGACATAGATATGTGTGGTTTTTTAACGATGGATTCAAGAGAATACCCTCTTGAACAATTCAAGCAAGCATTACACATGGTTGATGATCGCGGTCCTGATATGAGTCGTGTTGAACTCTTTGACGAGTCTACATTCGGCTTTGCGCGTTTATCCATCATGGATTTATCAGAAAAAGGAATGCAGCCCTTCAATTATAATGACTGCGAACTTGTGTGTAATGGTGAAATCTATAATTACCCTGCTTTAAAGAAAAATTTAGAAGAAAGTTACACTTGCAAGAGTGATAGTGATTGTGAAGTACTCTTGCCTTTATATAGAAAATATGGATTAGATATTCTTTGCCGTATGCTTGATGGAGAGTTTGCCTTTGTCATCAAGGATGCACAAAGTGGAAAAATGATGGCAGCAAGAGATCCGATGGGCATTCGTCCAATGTTTTATGGCTATACAAAAGAAGGTAAAATTGCCTTTGCCTCAACAGCAAAAGCGCTCTTCCCTCTTTGTCATGATATTATGCCTTTTGAACCTGGTTCTTATTATGATGGTGAAAAGTTTGTAAAATATAACGATCTTGGTGATGTCAAGATGTATGTTGAAGATGACATTGAACAGATTGCAACAAAGCTTAATAGTCTGCTGACAGCTTCAGTTATCAAGCGTCTGCAATCCGATGCACCAATTGGCTACCTGCTTTCAGGCGGACTTGATTCATCATTAGTTTGTGCGATTGCTGCAGAAAACAACGATAAGCCCATCAAGACTTTTGCAATCGGAATGGACCGTAATCCAATTGACTTAAAATATGCGAAAGAAGTTGCTGAATATATTGGCTCAGATCATACTGAAGTCATCATGACGAGAGAAGATGTTCTTGGCCACCTGAAAGAAGTCATTCGTCAGTTAGAGACTTTTGACATTACGACTATCAGGGCATCACTTGGTATGTTTATTTTATGTGAGTATATTCATAAGAATACTGACCTCAAAGTTATCCTGACTGGTGAAGTCAGCGATGAAATCTTTGGCTACAAGTATACAGACTTCGCCCCATCTCCTGAGGAATTCCAAGAAGAATCTGCAAAGCGTATTCGTGAACTTTATATGTATGATGTCTTAAGAGCTGATCGTTGCATTTCTGCTAACTCGCTTGAAGGCCGTGTACCTTTTGCCGATACAGCCTTTGTCGAATATGCGATGAGCATTGATCCAGCGAAAAAGATGAATACCTACAACAAAGGAAAATATCTTTTGCGTCATGCCTTTGAAGGAACAGGATTATTACCAGATGATATCCTAATGCGTGAAAAAGCAGCCTTCTCCGATGCTGTTGGTCATAGCATGGTTGATGACCTCAAGGAATATGCCAATAGCCTCTATAGCGATGAAGATCTCGTGAAAGCTAAAGAGAAATATCCATACTGTACACCATTTACCAAAGAATCCCTTCTTTACCGAGATATCTTTGAAGAATTCTATCCTGGTCAGGCAAAATGGATCAAAGACTTCTGGATGCCTAACAAGACTTGGGAAAACTGCAATGTCGATGATCCAAGTGCAAGAGTTCTTGCCAACTATGGTGATTCTGGAAAATAACTTTTAAAAGAAGCCTTTGTGCTTCTTTTCTTTATCATAAAAGCTCCCAAGATTTAACTTGAGAGCTTTTTGATTATTTATGATTAATAACGAAATATTTCTTCTTGCCACGACGAATGACTGTCGCTTTATTGCCATAGGCATTGGCCTTGCTGACAACAAACTTTTCGTCAGTCACTTTCTGTCCATTGACAAGAACAGATCCGCCCTTGACAAACTGACGCGCTTCACGATTTGAAGAAGCTGCACCACATTTGACTAAGGCATTAAGAATCTGCATGTCTTCATCCACTTCAACAGTTGGCACAGAGGCAAAGCATGACTTTACCTGTTCATAAGTCAAATTGGCAATCTCACCAGAGAATAGCATTTTAGAAATATTTACTGCTTCATCATAGGCATCAGCTCCATGAAGGAAGGTAATGACTTCTCTTGCCAAAGCCTTATGTGCTTCTCTTTTATGTGGTTCTTCTTTATTTGACTGCTCTAAGCGCATAATTTCATCCTTATCCAAGAATGTTAAGAACTTCAGATAATCAATAACCTTTTCATCTTCCGAATTCAAGAAGAACTGATACATTTCATATGGTGAAGTCTTTTCACGATCAAGCCAGATAGCCTTGCCTTCAGACTTACCAAACTTTGTACCATCGCTCTTTGTCAATAATGGCATTGTCATACCATAGAGCTCTTCTCCAGTCTTCTTACGTGTGAGTTCAATGCCGGCTGTAATATTGCCCCACTGGTCCTGACCAGCAACCTGCATATCAACACCTCTTGTTTGATGTAGGACAAAGAAATCCATTGCCTGCATAATCATATAAGAGAATTCAGCAAATGTGATACCTTCATCAAGTCTGCTCTTGATGATTTCTTTGTTGAGCATGTAATTGACATTGAAATACTTGCCATAATCACGTAAGAAGTCAATGAAGTTCATGTCTTTATACCAGTCGTAGTTATTGACAACTTCAAAACCAAAGATATCACTGGCCTGCTTCTTTAAGCATTCAAAGTTATGCTGGACCTGTTCATATGTAATCATTGGTCTTTCTGCTGTTGGCTTAGGATCACCAATTAGGCCAGTACCTCCACCAACTAAAAGAATAGGATTATGTCCAGCCTCTTTTAATCTTTTAGAAATAAGAAAGCTTGAAAAGTGTCCAATATGCAATGAATCACCAGTAGGATCTGTACCGATATAGAAAGTCATACCACCCTTATTAAGCTTTTCTCTTAACTCTGGCGAAGAGACATCCTTGATCAGCCCACGCCATTCTAATTCTTCATAAATACCCATCTTATCCTCCTTAAATAAAAAAGAGAATTCCTCCTTACAAAGGACGAATTCTCGCGTTACCACCTTTATTCCTGCTAAGCAGGCACTTATCTTTGTTAACGATGCACACACCGTCTAAGCTTTGCACTTAGAAGCTCCAAAGTGTATTCATTATAGCATTTGTACTTATTTACACCACCCATAAGTTCTCTACAACAAACTCTATAACTACTTGTCTTCTTCATAGCGATATCAATAGTTTAGTAAAGTTAAAGCCTCTTGTCAACAACCAACATAGAATTAACCTACTACAAATGATACAATCCGATGATTCCAAGGACACCTGCCATTAAAAGCAGAAGAAGCGAATATGTTTGCGGATAGGTTATTGAAGCAATCATAACCTGATCAGGATTTCTTCGATGATAATAAGCCTCAACATATTCATTACGATGGCCAAAGGGATAATGGCCATGAGGCAGTGTAAATGTTTCAAGACTATTGGCCTTATAAATCATACCTTGATGACGATAAAGCACTTTGAAACAATAGACATCCCCATGCTTATTTTCCTCTAAAAGCTGATATCCAACGATACTTGCTGGTACACGTATTCCCCAAATTCTTAAAAAAAGCCGGCGATAACTCAAGATAAATACTATGATAATAATGATCCATGCAATACCAAGATAGATCATTTCTTGTCCCCAGTATGATAGAGGTTAGGATTGGCATCAACACGCATTGTTCCAACCTTTGAGAAGATAATACGCTGGGATGTATAGAGACCTGAATAGCCTGAGAAGATGAAACAAATAATCGCTGCCAAGGCAAAATAAAGCAAACCGACACCTTGGAAGACTTCCATTGCTAAGAAAAGTGGTGATAGGAAGCTATTTGTCGCTGCCCCAAAAACACCAATCATGCCAATTGCTGCCCCAAAGCCAGCTGGGATGCCAAGAAGCTTAGCTGCAAAACAGCCAAAGGTCGCACCAATGAAGAATGATGGCACAACCTCCCCACCCTTATAGCCAGATTCCAGTGTAATAGCTGTAAAGATAATTTTCATCAAGAAGGCCGTTGGCTTCACTTCACCATGGACAATCGCCTTTTCAATAATATCCATGCCTGCTCCATTATAATCCGTATTGCCAATAAGTAATGTCAATACAACAACCAAGCATCCACCAACAAGAATTCTTATATAACTATTTTTAATATATGTTGTCATAAACTTGTGGACATAAATCAATGTCTTAACAAAGATTATAGAAACAATCGCACATAGAATAGCGAGAATAATAATCTTGATATACATGAAAGGATGATATGCAGGTGCCATAACTTTAAACTGCACAACTTCCCCACCAAGAATCCGCGCAATATATGCTGATGTAATAGAAGAAATCAGTCCTGGTAATATAGCTGAGTAAGGAACGTCACCGACATTGACGACCATTGTCCCAAATGCTGCGGCTGCAAGCGGTGTGCCAAAAAGAGCAGAGAAGAAGCTTGCCATGCCAACACGGGTCATAATTTTAAAATCTTCTTTTTTCATATGCAGGATTCGTCCGATATAATTGGCAATGCCCCCGCCAATCTGTAAGGCAGCACCTTCCCTGCCTGCTGAACCACCAAATAAATGCGTGATCACAGTACTAACAAAGATAGCTGGTATAAGCAAAGCATTCAGCACTGTCCCATGTCTAGCCGCCTTAATAATATTATTCGTCCCCATTCCTGCGACATGAAAACGTTCATACATAAAGACAATCACAAGACCAGCTAGCGGCAGAAAATAGAGCAGCCAGGGATGGATATGTCTCAGTTTTGTAACATAGACAATACTTTCAGAAAAAAGGGCACCGATTGGTCCACATACGGCTGCCACCAGCAAGGCCATAACCAGCCACTTCACGCCAACCTTTATATAAAGCCATGTTGCTTTTATATCATGGTCAAAAAGCTTTTTATAATCATTCATAAAATCCCCCCTCGTATGCATCATTGTATCACATGTTGCAACAAACAAAAAGACGAGAGGTCATCTCGTCTTGACGCTTATAATAATTTTGTTGAATCACGCTTAACAACCGTATGTTTCATGCAAACAGCACGCTCATCAATTTCTTCCTCGTTGAGCATCTTTGTAATCATTCTAACAGCAACTGCCCCCATATCATAGATTGGCAAATGAACAGATGTCAATTTAGGTCTTGAAATAATCGCATAAGTCGAATCAACCATACCAATGATTTCTAAATCATCAGGAATATGAACGCCTTTATCATCACAAGCTTGTACAAAAGCAACTGCTTCTTTGTCATATCCAGCAATCACAACGCGTGGTGTCTGATGGCTATCAAGGTAGTTTGCGAAATCATTATGAGCCTGTTCAAATTCATTGGATGTTGTAATGACACGGTCATCTTCAAATGTCTTACCAGCTTCTACAAAAGCTTTTTTAATGCCTTCATGAAGACTATTTAAATCAATAAGGTTCTGACGTGCCTTAACAAAGAGAATATCATCAATGCCCTTGTCAAGATAATTCTTTGCAAGATCATAACCAATTGCTTTGGCATCAACATAGACAGAACAAACATTATCATCACTAGTTTTTTGGCCAATGACTGCTGTTGGTAAATTATATTGCTTTGTAAGCTCCAAACCTTTTTCGATATCCTGACTGTTGAAAAGAATAACACCATCAGCTCTTGACTTGACAACTCTTTCGATGACATCTTCTAGAGGATTGCTGTCACCAAGTTCATCGGTTGTATACATCGTCAATGAATAATCCAGGGTTCTGCCTGTATCGCCAATACCACCGATCATATCTTTAACTCGCGCAAAGATGGATTGTGGAAAGACAACAGCAATGGTTGTCGATTTACTTGTAGCTAGCCCACGGGCAACCTGGTTGGGTTTAAAATCTAGACGCTTGATGGCTTCTAGAACACGGTCCCTTGTAGCCTTTTTGACAACATTCGAACCATTAATAACTCTTGATACTGTTGCAAGGGAAACATCCGCTTCCTCAGCAACATCATAAATTGTCGTTTTCTTCTTCATAGTTAATCTTTAATTTCATCAATCATTTCATCAAGTTCATTTTCAACATTATCAATCTCATTTTCAATAGCGTCGCTATCTGGTAAAATACCAGTTTCATTTAATTGATTCTTTGCTTCTTCAATTTTCGCATTCAAGCGTTCAGCAACCTGGGATACACCTTCTGCTACCTTGGCATACTGTTCGCTTTCTTTAACCTGGGAAGCAAGTGTTTCAAGTTTTGCCTGAAGATCATTAAGCTTTACTTTTGTCGAATCTTTAAAAGCATCTGAATCAAATTCATCAACTGTCTTTTTTACATTCTCAATAGTTTCGCCTAAGATTGCTTCAACATCTTCACGTGTCAGATTCTTCACTTTCACATAAGTCTCTTTAGATTTTTCTACGAGATCTTCACGTAATTCACTGCCTTTTTTTGGTGCTAAAAGTAGCCCGGCAATTGCACCCACAGCAGCTCCGAATAAGAATTTTCCTAATTTCATCGCATTTCCTCCTATTTCTTTTTAAATAAATTCATCACAAATCCTAACAGACCACTTCCCAAGTTTCTTCTCTTAGTAAATGTTCTGTTGACAAGCTCAACTGGGGCGTTCAGCAAGTCCAATTTGTAATTGATATCATCAACAGTCTTGTTCACTTTTGTGACTGTGATATCTAAGTTATGGGCAATGATAGAAACATCCTGTAATGTCTTAGCAGCCTTTAGCAGAAGGATGCCAAGTGAGACAAGGGCAAAGGCACCAGCAACAACAAGAATGGCAACACAAACGTCCAATGTACTCATCTATTCTCCTCCTATTTACTTTCCTTTTCAGCCTTAACTTCAATAACCAAGTCCTTAAGCTTATAAATGTCTTTTGGTGACATAAAGATATAAACAACATTATCATATTCAGCAAGCAGCTCTGCTCCTTCACGATCTTCCTTCACGACATTGGCACGAGGAATATATTGAGTAATATATGTGACATCGATATCAATGCCAGCTTCCTTATGCGCATTGGCAGGGAAATCAACAAAGTAAGGATAGTCTGCTAAATCCATGCTTTGGGCAAATCCCTTTGCGAAATACTTACCACGTGAGAAACGGTCAGGCTGATAGACAGCAACAATCTTCTTTCCTGGATAACGTGTTCTTGTTTCTTCAATGACATACTTGATAGCTGTTGGATGATGAGCATAGTCATCAACATAGACATTATTGCCAATTTCCTGAACAGTATATCTACGCTTAACGCCTTTGAATGTTGACATTCTTTCTTCGATATAAGAAGCATCCATGCCTTCAAGATAGCCAAGTGTAATAACACCTAATAAGTTATAAAGCGTATGCATGCCATATAAAGGTAAGGCAAAATGACCAAAGAGTTCACCATGAATATAGACATCAAATGATAAGCCCTTTTCGTTATTGATGACATTCTTTGCCTGAACGTCATTACCATCCTTTAAGCCAAACTTATAGACTGGCTTTGTATAATGTAAGTTAGGTAAATGTGGGTCATCACCCCATACAACACATGCTTTCTTCGCATGATTTGCATATTCTTCAAATGATTCATCATAGTCATCCTGATCCTTAAAATAATCAACATGATCTAATTCAATATTGTTGATATAGGAATAATCTGGATAGTAGCTTAAGAAATGATCCATATATTCATCAGATTCAAAAATAAAATATTTTGCATCCTTCTCAGCATATCCCGTACCATCACCAATTAATACAGATGTAGGAGCATAATCCTTAAAAAGATGATAAGCCATACCTGTTGTTGTTGTCTTACCATGTGTACCTGCAATACCGATAGAAATAAACTGGTTCATGAACTTGCCTAAGAATCCAAAGTATGTATGTGTTTTTACATTTGGATTATCTAAAGCAGCAGCCACTTCTTCATTCGTTTCACGATGGAAATCATTACCAATAATAACATCCATCCCATCCTTAATATTATTCTTATCAAATGTATAAATAGGAATACCACGTTCTCTTAATCCATCTTCAACAAAGATATACTTGCTGATATCACTACCGGCAACTTCATAGCCTAAGTCGTAAAGAATACGTGCTAATGAGGACATTCCTGAGCCCTTAATTCCAATAAAATAATACATAATGTTCTATTCACCTCTTGTTAAATTTTATCATAAATGTAACCGCATTGAAATTCTTTTATGAAAGTTTCTTTCATTTTCTTACATTATCATGAATGACCTATTTTTATTGATTTAAACTGTGTTTTAAATCAAACAAAAAGAAAAAAGAATGACATGTTTGACATATCATTCTTGCGTTATCAGCGAATGCCTCCGCCTCCGCCACCTGACGAAAAGCCGCCACCACCAGACATCGATGACCAGCCGCCACCGCCACTGCTGCGTACCTGCTGTTCAGATAGAGAATAGCCAGTATTAGAAGCGCGCATGATACTATTCGCCCAAAGCATTGACCAGTAGATTGTATCATAGTCAGGTCGATAATCACTCTGTTCATAATAATCAGGATGAACTTCCCCAAGCTGCTTCTTGACTTCATCAGCAATATCAAAGAGCGTTGCATAAACAAGATAATCATCCCAAAGCATAACATCAAGGACTTTCTTCTCATCCATATTATCCGCATCTTTTAAGAATTTATAAAGGCCATAGGTATGATGAATGTCTTCAACAGTCTGATCATCAATCTTGTTTTTATGAAGATGACCTTGATCATGAAGATATTTCTTCTGGTTCATATAAAGATCATCAAACCAGTTATAGAGTTTCTTATAGTGTTTCTTCATTTGACTTTCTAGAGCTTTTCTAGTTGCTTTATTCTCTTTATTTGCAGCTTTCTGCATGATTTCATAAAGTTCTTTCGCATTCTCATCTTGTGGCATCTCAAGAAATTCAACAACATAATCTTTCTTCTCCCCCACAAAATGTACATTACGATCCCTAATCATTTTCAGCATATAGGCAGCGATGAGTTTAGGATTATGATATTTCTTATTTAATCCTGTCTGGTCGACTAAAAATGAGGCATAAAGTAAATGATGGGTTGGAATATCATGGAAGTTAGGAATATTCTCTTTGTCTTTCTTTGAAAGCTTAATATATCTTTTGATTCTTGAATCACCTTGATCAGCCAAGGCAAAGAGCAGCACCCCAGCAACCACTAAGAAGCCTACAAATAGCGCCATAAATACACCAAGAGCACCTACGCCATCATCATCATAATCACTGCCTTTTTTGGCATCCTTTAAAAGTGATTTATAAGTCTTATTCTCATAAGTTGTATCATAATGTGCAAAAGGAATGCTTGTCTTAGAGAATAGCTGCATACGTTTAATCTTACCAGTTGATATCATCTTAATTCTGCCTGCTTCAAAATTTACTTTTCCTTCGTAGCCAAAGGCATAGATTTCTGTATTGTCCTTTTGAAAGCTCTGTGGTGCACTGATTTGTATGCTTGCCTTCTTGAGCGGAATATTGAGTTCAAAGAAATTATAGTTAATGCCTGTTGCATCTTGATATTTATTGACGAAGTTTGTGACATGATAAACCATCGTATAAGTATGTTCTTGATGCTCTATGCCAAAGCATAACTCATAATTGGAATCACCTTTATCATTGATGCCAAAATGGTTATATTTCTGTTCACGGGACAGTGCATCAGGATCCCAGTTATCTAACTTTGCATATTGGACTGTTTGATCACGGGTAACTGAAACCATTGTCAGTTCCTTCTGGTTCATGCGATTCATCACTTGATAGAACTCTGAACCTTGCGTTGCCATGAGTTCGATTGTTTCTGTAACCGTCGCATCACCACTTTGATCAATGATAACATCAATATTCAGGTTATTGACTGCCCCTTCACTTGCATAAGCAGGCTGTAATTGGAAGATGAGTATAAGTATAAAGATAAAGAGTCTGAAGATTCTTTTCATAGGTTTTCCTCCTGTTATCATTCTATCATATGCTTATAGTCCAGCAAAAGAAAAAGGATTGCATAAATACAATCCCAATTCCTTTATTCATTACCAATGACAGTTAATTCTTTTGGATAGCTATTAAGAGGCTGACAGCCATCATGCGTAACAAGAACTAAATCCTCAATACGCACACCAAATTCACCTTCAATATAAACACCTGGTTCAATAGAGAATATCATGCCTTCTTCAGCAATGATTGGTGAAGTTGTATTGACTTCCCCAGCTTCATGACAAAGACGTCCAATAAAATGTCCTAAACGATGATTGAATTCCTTACCATAGCCACCCTGTGTAATAATATCACGAGCTATCTTGTCAATGTCTGCAAGAGCTACACCGGGCTTGATGGCTGCTTCAGCAGCTAATTGCGCTTTTAAGACAAGATTATAAACATATTCTTGCTTGTCAGAAACTTCTTTATAGAAGAACGTACGGGTCATATCTGAGCAATAGCCCTGATATAAGCATCCCTGATCGACAATGATGGAGTCACCTGGCTTAAGCTTGCTGTCATCATTCATATGATGTGGGTTTGCGCCATTTTCGCCATAACCAATGATAGGTTCAAAGGAATGGTCACTTGCCCCCTTGCTTTTATAGAAAGCCAAGAGAAGTGGATCCATTTCTGCTTCCGTATATTGACCACTAGCTAACGTCTTAGCCATATAGCCCATTGCTTCATCATTGATTTTAGAAGCTTTTTTCATTAAGGCAATCTCTTCTTCATCCTTGACGCCTCTCACTAAGTCGACAACTTCACTTGCAACAGTGAAAGAAGCATCACTGGGTGCATCCATGAGTGGTAAAAGCCATCTTGCTTCCATATTCTTATCAACACCAATCGCCTTTGCCCCATCTTTTTTTAAGTATTCTGCAATCATGCCTAATGAATCCTGTGCATCGCTGAACCAAGTAATAGGTATACCTAAATCATGATCAACAAAGAAAAGATTATTGAAAAAGAGCTGGTGATGACCATTCGTGCTAATGGCCATCACATAAGTTCTTTCACGGGGATAATTAAGATAATCCAACAAATAGTCAATAGAAGTTGGATCAGTAACAAGCATATGATCAATATGCTTTGTTTCCATACGTTTGATAACACGCGCTAATCTATTCTGATTCACCATCAAGAACACCTTCTTTCACTTCAATGCCTAATTCATCAAGCTGTGCCTGGTCAACTGTACCTGGTGCATCAGTTACAGGATCTTTTGAACTTGTATTCTTAGGGAAGGCAATAACATCTCTTAATGAGTCAGACTCAGTCAGAAGCATGGCAATACGATCCAAGCCTAAGGCAAAGCCGCCATGAGGTGGTGCGCCATACTGGAAGGCATCGACAAACCAGCCAAACTGACTTCTGATACGCTCTTCAGTGAATCCTAGAGCCTCAAAAGCCTTATCCTGTAATTCTTCATCATAGATACGTTGTGAACCGCCACCAAGTTCAAAGCCATTCAAGACGATATCATATGCATCAGCAAGGCAGTGTGCAGGATCTGTGAGGATCTTATCGAGATCTGATTCTTTTGGACGTGTGAATGGATGGTGCATTGCATAATAACGGCCATCTTCTTCAGAATATTCAAACATTGGGAAATCAATAATCCATAAGAAATCAAATGTATGTGGATCATAAAGCTTAAGTTCCTTACCTAAATGGTTACGAATAGCTGCTAAAGCATCACAGACAACCATATAATGTGAGTCAGCGACAAATAGCAATAAGTCATCAGCCTTTGCATCCATAGCCTTTAAAAGACGAGCTAATTGTTCTTCATTAAAGAATTTCGCAATTGGACCATTAACGCCTTCCTCAGTAACTTTCAGCCAAGCTAAGCCTTTTGCCTTATACTTCTTGGCAATTTCACCTAGGGCATCAATCTTCTTACGGCTAAAATGACTTGCTTCGCCCGTGACATTGATACCTTTGACATGGCCATTTGCTTCTAAAGCGCTCTTGAAGACCGCAAAATCAACATCTTTCACTGTTTCATTTAAGTTAACAAGTTCTAGGCCAAAACGTGTATCCGGTTTATCGATACCATACTTCTCCATGGCATCATGCCAAGTCATGCGGCGTAGTGGAAGCTCTAAGTCAATACCCTTAACATCCTTCATGACTTTTGCCATAAGACGTTCACCTACATCAAGAATTTGATCAGTATCCATGAAACTCATTTCGACATCGACCTGAGTGAATTCAGGCTGACGATCTGCTCTTAAGTCTTCATCTCTAAAGCATCTGGCAATCTGATAATACTTTTCAAATCCTGAGACCATCAATAACTGCTTAAAGAGCTGTGGTGATTGTGGTAAGGCATAGAATGAACCTTCATGCACACGTGAAGGGACAAGGAAGTCTCTTGCGCCTTCTGGTGTAGAACGGTTAAGGTATGGTGTTTCAATTTCAATAAAGTCCTCGCCATCCAAGAATTCATGAATGGATTTTACAATCTTTGCACGTGTCATAATCTTGTTTTGAAGAACTGGTCTTCTTAAGTCAAGATAACGATATTTCATACGTGTTTCTTCACTTGCATCTGTTTCATCTGCAACAATGATAGGTGGCTGCTTAGCCGTATTGATAATTTTAAAATCTTCGACATCCACTTCAATATCACCAGTAGGCATATGTGGATTCTTGCTTGAACGTTCAACAACTGTACCAGTAACCTGTAAAATATATTCGTTCTTGATATCCTTTGTCTTTGAAGCAAATTCTTCATTAAAGACAATCTGTGTTAAGCCATATCTATCTCTTAAGTCAATAAAGACAATGGCTCCCATATTTCTCTTTTTCGCAACCCAGCCAATCAATGTGACTTCCTCACCCACATGATTGATTCTCAGTTCTCCATTATTATGTGTTCTTTTCATAACTATACTCCCATCTTGTGATCTAAGTAGGCAATGAGTTCTTCAACTTTGACAGCTTCCTGCTCTTTAGTTTCATTATCTCTCACCTGGACAATTTCGTTCTTGACTTCATCTTCACCAATGATCAAGGCATATTGCGCATGGAAACGGTCCGATGACTTAAACTGACCTTTAAGCCCTCTACCGACAAAGTCCATGTCACAGCAGAAGCCATGTGCACGAAGGACAGTAATAAGCTGCATCGCATAATCCTTCGCTTCATCGCCAAGAGGCATGATATAAGCATCAATGCCTGCATCATCAGTCATATCATCATCCATTGCCAGCATCAGTCTTTCCATCCCGAAGGCAAAGCCAACACCTGGAGTTGCTGGACCGCCAACTTCTTCTACAAGACCATTGTAGCGTCCACCACCACCGACTGTTGAACCTGCTCCTAATTTCGGATCATCACTGATTAATTCAAAGACAGTATGAGAATAGTAGTCAAGACCTCTTACTAAGTTTGTATCAATGACATAATCGACATCTAATTCATCCAAGAGCTGGCATACTTTATCAAAATGAGCTTTTGCCCCTTCTGAAAGATAATCAATTGTCTTAGGTGCACTTGCCATACTTGGATGTTCATGATCGACCTTGCAGTCGAGAATTCTTAATGGATTCTTTTCAAAACGATCATTACAATCTTCACATAATTCATGAAGATGTGGTCTAAAATGATCTTTTAATGCTGTACGATAAGCTTCACGTGATGCATCATCACCTAATGAGTTAATATGCAATGTGACATCCTTAATATCCAAAGCCTTAACAACAGTCAAAGCCATCAACATGCATTCCACATCAACATAAGGTGATTCCACACCAAGCATTTCCACCCCAAACTGATGGAACTGACGCTGACGACCAGACTGAGGTCTTTCATAACGGAACATTGGTCCCATATAGTAAACTTTTGTCAGTTTTTCTGGCCAGGCATACATCTTATTTTCAACATAGGCACGAGCAATACCTGCTGTACCTTCAGGTCTTAATGTGATTGAACGTCCCTTCTTGTCATTAAAGCTGTACATTTCCTTTGTGACAACATCGGTTGTATCACCAACTGCTCGATTGAATAATTCTGTATGTTCAAAGATTGGTGTTCTCATTTCTTTGACATTATAGTTATCAGCAATTGTACGTAGAATTCTTTCGAGCTTCAGCCATTTACCAGACTCTGTTGGTAAAACATCGACTGTCCCTCTAGGTGCCTTATAATTCATTTGCATTCCTCTCTTTCATCAAAATAAAAAACGTCCTTATCTAAGGACGTTTCAACGCGGTACCACCTTAGTTCATACCTTTCAGTATGCCCTTTAGCTCTTAACGCGAGCCACGTGCTTTTTTAAAGCATTCTCCAAAGTGTCCCATAGCTTCTTTTTCGTTATTTCCACCAGCCATAACGTCTCTAGAAAAAATCCACTATTTAATCTTCTTCCTCGAATATGCACTCAGTATAATATAAAGTTGGACAAAATGCAATAATACACTTAATGGATGACACGCTTAACTTCCGCAACACCATGAATCTTATTCAAATTATCAATAGTATTCTGAAGCTTTTCTGCCGAGTCTACGGATATTGTAATATTCATATCGGCATCCAAGTCGGCAATACCGGCATTAATATTCATGATATTGACATTACAAGTACCAAGTACCGTCACAATATCGCTAAGAAGGTTTGGACGATCTAAGCCAATAATCTCTAAATCGACATTATAGCGTTTTGATTCAATACTTGCATAATCCCAATAAACATCAACAAGACGTGATGGGTCAACATTTTTCACATTTGGACAATCAGCCCGATGGATCTTAATCCCCTGCCCTTTAGAAACAAAGCCAACAATCTCATCACCAGGGATAGGATTACAACACTTAGATAAACTCATCATAACCCCACCTGTTAAATTGCCAACGGCAACACCAATAGATTTCTTGCGCTTTGCTTCAGCCTGTTCACGATTATTATTCTTACGAATAATCTGAGAAAGGTTTTCAATAAAGCCTTTCTTTTCCGGTACAACATGGTCCAGCAGACTGCCTGCGGTGGCTTGTTTTTTACCGATGGCAATCAGCACTTCATCAAAGTTACGGCAGCCAATTTCATTGAATTTCGAACGATAGGTTTCAGGATCAAGATAGGTCTTTTCATCAAGTTCACGATTACGGATTTCTTCTCGTAAGATTCTTCGTCCTTCATCAATGATTTCTTTTTTATCTTCAGCTTCCTGCTTAACAAGATATTGTTTGATTTTATTTCTTGCACTGCCCGTTCTGACAATCTTTAACCAGTCTTCACTTGGATGAGCCTGATTACTAGTCATGATCTTGACAACATCGCCTGTCTTCAAGGTTGTATCAATTGGCACCATGACATTGTTGACAATGGCACCAGTAGTATGATTACCAACTTCAGTATGAATACGATAGGCAAAGTCGATAGGTGTAGCCCCATTTGGCAGTTCAACGATTTTGCCATTAGGCGTTAAGACATAGACATTGGCTTCAAAAATATCTCGTTTAAGTGTATTGTAGTATTCCTGCGCCTTTTCATCCTTAACTTCATCACTGATGGTAATAAAGTCTGAAAGCCATTGTAATTTCTCACCAATTTCTTTCTGTTCTTCCTTCGCTGAGTAATTGACGCCTTCTTTATAACGCCAGTGTGAGGCAACCCCACGTTCAGCTAATTCATCCATTTCTTCTGTACGAATCTGGATTTCAAAGATCAAGCCATTATCACCAATAACAGCTGTATGTAAAGACTGATACATATTAGGTTTAGGCATGGCAATATAATCCTTGAAACGACCTGGTAACGGACGATATTTCTCATGAATGAGGCCTAAGACCTCATAACAGGTCACCTTCTCTTTGACAATGATACGTAAGGCATTGAGGTCATAGAGCTCATTGAATCGTTTATGCTTAATGACCATCTTTTTATAGATGGAATAGATATGTTTTGCTCTACCTTTAATATGGTAGGAAATATGGTGTTCATTAAGTAATGCTTCGACCGATTTCTTCATTTTCTCAATAGCCGCATCACGTTCACTACGCTTTTCATCCAGCAGATCCGCAATTTCCTTATAAGCCTTTGGATCAAGATAATAAAGACAGAGATCTTCAAGCTCAATACGGATGTCATTGATACCTAAACGGTGAGCAATTGGCGCATAAACTTCCAATGTCTCTCGTGAAATTCTTTGTTGCTTGGCTGGGGGCATATATTGCAAAGTGCGCATATTATGCAAACGGTCAGCAAGCTTGATTAAGATGACACGAATATCCTTGGCCATCGCGATATAGATTTTTCGATGGTTTTCGGCATAGACTTCACTCTCTTCCATATAAGGCATCTTGGTAATCTTTGTGACCCCTTCAACAAGGGTTGTGATTTCTTCACCAAAACGCTCTACCATTTCCTCACGAGGCACATCACAATCCTCCATGACATCATGAAGCAGCCCAGCAGCAATCGTCTTTGGCCCTGTCTGGAGCGTTGCTAAAATATAGGCAACCCATATTAAATGAACAGTATAAGGTTCCCCACTTCTTCTTTTCTGTGTGGCATGTTTCACCATGATGAAGTCATAAGCCTTCTGGATAATCGCTAATGAGTCAGGATCAGTGATATATGTTTTTACCAACCCTAAGACATCTTCATATGTTACATTGTCTCCTGCATGCTTATATTCCATCTGTCACACCTCCTTATCAAAAAAGAGACATGCCGTCTCTTCTTGAATTAATACTGTAGAATTGAATAAACCTTGTAACCTTTTGCTTCTAATCTTTCTTTTGCCTTTAGGTCAACTAATTCAATAACGAACGCCAAGCCGACAACCTCGCCGCCCATTTCTTCCACAAGCTTAATAGCAGCTTCAACTGTTCCTCCAGTTGCAAGTAAGTCATCTACAATGAAGACTTTCTGACCCTTCTTAATAGAATCCTTATGCATCTGAATTTCATTTGATCCATATTCAAGATCATATTTGCAGCTAACCACTTCTCTAGGGAGTTTACCTGGCTTTCTTACTGGCACAAATCCAGCATTGAGCTCTAAAGCAACCGGACTGCCAAAAATAAAGCCTCTTGATTCTGGACCAACAACCACATCCACATCTTCATCCTTTACAAAACCAGCTAGCTGATTAACTGATTCCTTAAATGCTTCAGCATCCTGTAACATTGGTGTTACATCCCTAAAGATAATTCCTTCTTTTGGAAAACCAGGAATGCTGGCAACATATTTTTCTAAATCCATAAAAACTTCTCCTCCTATACACATAGTGTATTATAGCATTCTTTATTCTTAAAGGAAAGAACGATAAATAAGAACAACGTTATTTCCTATAAGTTTGTTACAACATCTTTGACAATAAAATTCACTGTTTTATCGCCTCTAAATTCATTAATGGATAATGACCCAATAAGATTGAGCTTATCCTGACTAGCTAAGCTATCCCTTTGCTTTCCCTGGCCAAAATACAAGGCAGCCACTTCCCCATATGATGTATTAATATTCATCCGTAAATGTTTTCCTTCAGATAGAAGTCTGTACTCATCAATATGAACATCTTCTAGAAGAAAGATAGGTGCTTCGTTCGATTGACCAAAAGGTTCTAGCAAATCTAAAGAGGCAACAGCCGGGATACTAAGTTCCTCTTTATCTATCGGTATGACAAGTTCTTCATTTCTAAATGTCTTGTCACCAATATGTTCTAAGAGCGCTAAACGAAGATCATCAAAATGTTCTTCTGAAACACTAAATCCTCCTGCTAAAGCATGACCACCAAACCCCTCTAACAAACTTGCATTTTGCGTTAGGAAATCATAGAGATTAAAACCATTTACGCCTCTTGCTGATCCTTTATAAAGATGCTTTTTCGCATCATAATGCATGACAAAGGCAGGACGTTCAAATTCACGCGCATACTTACCAGCTACCAGACCAACGATGCCTTCATGAATCTCGCTAGAGGCATAGAACATACATTTATCATGGGCTTCTTTCAAAGCTTCATTATAGGCTTTAGTCGTCATGGCCTGACGCAAACCATTGATTTCAATAGCCTTCTTCCCTACTGCCTTTCTAAGTCTTGGGTCTGCTTCTTTTAAGAAGTATTTAACAAGATTATTTGGATGAATCTGTTCAGGCAGTCTGCCAAAACTATTAATCTTTGGCGCAATCGTAAAGCCAATTGTAGTTGTCGTATAATCGCCATTACCTTTAAGCAGCTCAAGTGCTTCATAATGTTCTTCATTCATAAACTGCAGCCCTCTTCTTACAACGCTGCGGTTCTCGTCAACTAGTGGCATCATGTCTGAAACAGTCGTGATGGCAGCAAGACTATAGAGATATTTATCATGATGATTTAATAAAGCACTTGCAAGCTTATAAGCAATAAAACCGCCACATATTTCCTTAAAAGGATAATCAACAGACATCTTTGTATGAATGATGGCCTGGCTGTCGGGCAGTTCATCACTTTCATTAAAGGCATGGTGGTCGGTTATAATGACATCAACACCTAAACGATTAGCTTCCTCAACGGCCTCATTTGCCTTTATGCCATTATCAACCGTAATGATCAATGAATAGCCCTTTTCAGCCATCTGTTTTACTCTTTTGACATTTAAACCATAACCATCAGTAAAACGATTGGGAATATGAAAGCCTACTTCCACTCCTAATTCCTTAAAGGCTTGAACAAGTATGGCTGTAGAAAGGATGCCATCACAGTCATAATCACCATAAATTGCTATCTTTTCATGTTCTTCAATGGCATGATGTATACGCCCTAGGGCAAGATCTGCTTCCGAAAACAAAGAGAAGTCATGATAAATAAGATGAGGTGAAACAAACTTTTCATATTCTCTTAATCCCATGTTCTTGCTTTCGATAACTTTTGCGAGTAATGAATTGACATGATAAGTCTGCATCACTTGATCGGTATGTTGTAATGTATCTTTGATATACTTCATTTTACCTCCAAAAAGAAAAAATAACTGTACAAACAGTTATTTGAAAATTAAGTCATTGAAGTCAGAAATATCCTTACTCTGAGCTTCCTTAATGACTTTAGCTTTCATGTAATCAAAAAGCGTAGAGAATGATAAAGACATGATGTCATCCACCATATCACATAACTCTATTTCTTCTTTATTGCGCCATGAAACGTGATATAAATAATCTTTGATATCGTTGGCATCTATTTTTTGTATGCCTTCCCTTCCAAATTCATATGCTTTGGAATGAATGAGGAAATTGATCTCATTGGGCAAATGTCTGGGATTCAATTCCATAGTTACACTTCCTTCTACAACATTCAATTATACATAACAATGCCATGACAATAAAGCATTATTTTAAAAAAGCGACTGAATTATTCAGCCGCTATTTGATCAAGATACTGGGAAAACAACGTGAGTCCCTTTTCTACTTTTTCTGGTAAGCTTGTAAAGCCAAAACGCAAATGGTATTCCATGTTGAAACATGATCCCGGTACAAAGAAAACACCATACTTCTCTTGCAGTTCAATGCATAGCTTGTTTGAAGGATAATCGAGATGATAATGCAAGAAACATACCGTTCCATCATCAGGAATAACACAAGTTATACGCTTTTCTTTCTTTAGCCATTCTTGAAGAATCATTTTATTTTTTTCGACAATCTTTCTATTCTTATTGAGAACAGCTTCTTTATTTTCTAAGACGACCCTCGTCATATAGTCAGAAAATGCTCCAGTAGAAATCATTGTATAATCTCTACGATAATTAATCGCTTCAATGACATCTTGTGGACCTTTGATCCAGCCAAGTCTGAGTCCTGCAAAGGAATAGAGCTTAGCAAGAGAGTTTGTAGAAATGCCCTTTTCATAAATATCAGAAATAGCTGGTTCGGGATTTTGACTTAACCCACGATAGATTTCATCAATTAAGATATAACAATCATATTGTCTTGCCAGCTCCACAAGTTCTTCTAGAAATGCTTTCTTGAGTACTGTGCCAGTTGGATTATTTGGCGAATTCAGACAAAGCATTTTGGTTTTTTCATTCATAACCGCCTTAAAATCTTCAATCGTAGGTTGCCAGTTATTTTCTTCTTTAAGTTCAATGAGGTCATACGTACACCCAATTGATGCTGGATAACTATAGAATTGCTGATAACCTGGGGTAAGCGCCACAATATGATCACCTGGTTCAAGCAATGTCATCATCACATGGTGATTAGCAGCTACTGCGCCATTGGTGATCGTGATATGATCTCTTGTGCCCTTCTTATACATTTTAAGAATTTCATCTTTAAGCGCATCACTACCAGTAATTGGACCATAATCAAAGAGAATCTGTCTGATATCTTCAGACAGATCCTTATGAATCAGTTCTTCTAGATCTTTGATGGTCATTGGCTTAACACATGTATCAGCAAGATTATAAAGGCAATCACCCTCATGATCAGTCATCCAGATTTCCGTATCAAACTTTGATAATTTCATTATTGATGCATAACCTTACTTAAGAATAGCTGGGCACGTTCACTTTGTGGATGGCTGAAGAATGCCTTAGCTTCATTCTCTTCCACAATGTGTCCATCTTCAAGGAAAACAACACGATCAGCTACGGTACGTGCGAAGCCCATTTCATGTGTGACAATGATCATTGTCATGCCCTCCTTGCCTAGTGACTGCATAACTTCAAGGACTTCTTCAACCATTTCAGGATCAAGAGCACTTGTTGGTTCATCAAAAAGCATAATATCAGGATTCATGCAAAGACTTCTAGCAATGGCTACACGCTGCTTCTGCCCGCCTGATAATTTATTAGGATATTCATCACGTTTTTCAGCTAAGCCAACACGTGTTAAATAACGCATGGCTGTCTCTTCTGCCTGTTTTTCATCAATCTTCTTGACTCTGATCTGCGCTAAAGTCAAGTTTTCTAAAACTGTCATATTAGGAAAGAGATTGAAATGCTGGAAAACAAAGCCCATCTTTAAGCGTTGCTGATGATATTTAGTAGCATTCTTCTTATCATACTCTTCGCCTTCAAAATAAATCTTTCCATTTTCCGGTGTCTCAAGACCATTGATGGCACGAATCAGTGTTGACTTACCAGAGCCTGATGGGCCAAGCAAGCAAACGATCTCACCTTTAGAAACTTCTAAAGAAACATCATCAAGTGCTTTTAGAGAACCAAATTGTTTTGAAATATGTTCTACTTTAATCATTGTTGTATTAGACACTTCTTGCTAACCTCTTTTCTAGCTTTCTTGCAAAATATGAAATCGTTAATGTCATAATGAGATAATAGAAAATGGAAATTGTTTCTGGTGTCATATAATCATAGTAGATATTACCAATCTTATTGGCCTGGCCAAAGAGTTCAAGAGCACCAATTGTCATAAGCAATGATGAATCCTTAATCAAAGTCACGAATTCCCCAACCATTGAAGGAATAGCAAGTCTGAAAGCCTGTGGCAAGATGACAAAGCGCATCATATCCGTACGAGATAAGCCAAGTGTTTCGCAAGCTTCTTTCTGTCCTTTGTCCACACCATTAATGCCCCCACGAATATATTCAGCCTGATAGGCCCCAGAGTTTAAGCTCAGGGCTATAAGACCAACAATAACAGGATTGATTCTGACACGATGTCCTACAATCAAGGAAATGACAATAGGAACAACCGTAAAGAGATACATAATCTGAACAAGCATTGGTGTACCTCTAAAGAATTCTACATAGATGTTGGCAATAATATGACAGATCTTCTTTGTTGAAAAACGTAGTAAAGCAATTAAGATTGCGATTGCTAAACCGATTAAAAGAGAACCTGCTGCCAGTCCTAATGACAGCAGAGCCCCTTTAAGTAAGATTAATAAATTTTCTAATGTTACAACTTTACTGAACGCTGGAAACATTGAATTCCTCCTTTAAGGATTAAGCCTTGTAAGCTTTTAAGCCATATTTGTCAGTTAATGTCTTATAATCATCACTAGACATGAATTTCTTTAAGCCAGCATTAACAGCTTTGATTAAATCTTTATTACCCTGTTTAGCAATGATGTAGTTCTTTTCATCTAATAATGACTGATCAAGCACTTTGTATGCACCATTTTTTGCATATTCATTAGCAACCGCTAAGTCAACGATAATTGCATCATACTGACCAGCAGTTAAAGCAGGGAAGATCTGCTGAGCATTCTTGACAGTTGAAACCTGAGCACCTTTGACTGATTTAGCAGCTTCTTCGCCAGTTGCGCCTGCCTGAGCAGCTAGCTTCTTGCCTTCAAGATCTTTAGGTGAATTAATAGCTGAATTCTTTGCGACAACAGCGACCTGAGCAGTTGCAGTATATGGATTAGACCATTCTACTTTTCTCTTCTTGTCATAAGTGAAACCTGATACTCCTAAATCAACCTGATCAGCCTGAATCTGACTGATGATGTTATCAAAGCTCATCTGATTCCAATGGAACTTATAATCAGTATCCTTTGTATCCATGGCCTTATCAAGATATTTCACCATATCAGCATCAAAGCCAACAATATTACCTTTCTTGTCCAATGATTCATATGGTGGATAGTCTGGAGAAGTAGCAATTTCTACAGTCACAACTTTCTTGCCATTTGATGTCTTATCGCCTGAAGCACCACAGCCAACTAAACCAACAGCAACAACACCAGTTAAAGCAATTGTTAATAATTTCTTTGTTTTCATAATCATTATCCCCCTACACTTTTAACTCAATAACGAAAAACGTCTCTTGCATATGCAAGAGACGTAATAAGTACGCGGTACCACTCTTCTTGATTCCTTAGAATCCTCTCTATCCTTAAGGCGGAAAACCTTTTGCCCTACTCATTCAGGCAAACCTTTCAGAAGTGCGGTTCATCATGCTCTCCCTCCTAGTCTTTCACCACCACTAGGTCGCTATAAGCCTCAAGCAGGACTACTCTCTTCGTCACTAAGTTTGTTTATTTACGAATATAATAAACATGCATTTTGCATTTGTCAACAATTAAAACGCAAATTTATCCAAGAACGCATTAATCTTGCTAGCAATCTTATTTGTAAGCTCAATAGTGCGATTTAATGTTCGCATATTTATTTCAGCTTCATCAAGTTCCTTATTCACTTCCTGAATTTCATCCAGATATCTTGAACATGTTGCATGAAATTCCTCAATATCACTATGCAACATGAAGCATTTGACAGTGATATAAAGGCATATTGCAGCCCCAATCAGGGCTAAAATACTTAATAACGCCTGCATATCTTCTCCTCCAGCTTTTAATCATTAAATTCTTCCACTTCATCAGCCATTGTGAAATCAGCAATATTCTCATCTCCATTACTAGCTTCTAATGAATCAAAGAATTCCTTTTGGATTTTCTTGAGTTTCTTTAGCGATAGCCCATTCTCCTGATATGCCGTGAAGATTGTTTCAAACATTCGGTTTGCCCCATAGCTAACCCCTTGCTCAAAGCCTTCGCTCTTTCCTTCAAGATAGCCACTTTCATAAGCCTTGTTATTCATATCTTCACCTTCTTTAAGCTCAGTATATCGAAAGGTGTAAGATGTTCAAACAGATTACTCGTTTTTTTCAAAAATCATATATTTTCTATGATCGTTAACTTTTCCTTGACAATTTCTTTACCAAAGGCATTCAATTCTCCAAGATGAATATTCTTATTCTTGCCATGGTAATCACTGCCTCCGCTTATAAGCAAATGATACTTATTAGCAACATTTTCTAAAAATGCCACCTCATCTTGATTATAACGCGAATAATAGACTTCAAGTCCTTCAATCCCTGCATCAAATAAAAAACGCAGTTGTTTATAGAATCGTTCTTCACTCATCCTTTTAACATTTTCACCGCCCAATGGATGTGCCCAGATCACCCTTCCTTTAGCCGCCTTGATTGCTTTAATCGCACTTCTTGCATCCAGACGGTCATTTTCTTGAGGACAACCTGATAAATAAGTATTGATGGCTTCCGTAATTGTTGAGCCATAGCCATTCTTTATTAAAGCACGGGCGATATGCGGCTTTGCAGCAATCTCCAAGCTTCTTAGATCATCAATATCTTCTTCTTTTAAGATAACGCCTTGTTGCTTTAAATAACCGAGGCGCACTTCTAACTTATGCTTGCGCAAAGCTTCTCCTTTTTGAATGGCTTCAATAAGCTCTTCATTCGTTTCATCAAAGCCATAGCCAAGAATATGTGCCTGTCGTATTGGTGTAATTGTTGAAAATTCAATGCCATTGATAAAAGTCATATCTTGTTGTACATGTTCTCTTATTATAGCATTGCCTTTAATCGTATCATGATCAGTCAAGCTAAAAGTAGTGATATGTGCTTCTCTTACATGCTCCAGCAAAGTTAATGGATCATCACTGCCATCACTACATGTTGAATGCATATGTAAGTCAATATGTGAATAGCTCATATTAGCCTCTTTTTACCTGAACTTCAAGATGAGGAACTTTCCGACATTTTACACCTGCGGCCTTTAAGATACGCTTTGAAGCGATATCACCAGGAGTATTCTTGTATTTTTCATCTTCATAGATAATTTCTTTAATTCCTGCCTGAACAATAGCCTTTGCACATTCATTGCATGGAAATAAGGAAACATAGAGGCGACAGCCATGTAGGTCAGATGTAGAATTAAGAATGGCATTTAATTCTGCATGCACAACATAGGCATATTTAGTCTCCTCTAAAGATCCACTTCGAACATCCCAAGGCATATGACTATCTTCCGATCCCCATGGCATGCCATTGTAGCCAACTCCAACAATACGGTTATTCGTATTCACAATACAGCATCCTACTTGTGTATTAGGATCTTTTGAACGTAAAGCTGAAAGCTTAGCGACTCCCATAAAGTACTCATCCCAGGATAATACTGTATTAGCCATTATTCTTCACCTGTCTCAATTCTTCAATCTTCTCTTCAAAATAATCTGGTAGTTTTGCTTCAAAAAGCATTTGTTCTCCTGTTATTGGATGCTTGAAGCCAAGAATCTTTGCATGAAGATACTGTCCATGGCTTGTGTCATCCGAACGTCTGCCATATTTTGGATCACCATAGACCGGATAGCCGATATATTGCATATGCACACGAATCTGATGTGTTCTTCCTGTTTCTAGACGACATTCAATTAAGGTCATATCATCAAAGCGTTCTAGAACTGTAAAGTTGGTGATTGCTTCTTTAGCATTCTTGTCAGTAACTGCCATTTTCTGTCGATCATCAGAATCACGGCCAATTGGTGCAACAATACGTCCCTTATTATGAGGGATGACACCATGGACAAGGGCTACATAACGTCTAATGACACTATGTTCTTCAAGCTGTGCAGATAAGGAGCGATGTGCCTTATCATTCTTCGCAACCATTAAGAGTCCGCTTGTTTCCTTATCGATACGATGGACAATACCTGGACGGTTAACACCATTAATGCTGGATAAATCATCACAATGATAAAGAAGAGCATTCACAAGCGTACCGGAATAGATTCCAGCACTTGGATGAACAATCATACCTGATGGCTTATTAACAACAATAACATCATGATCCTCATAGACAACATCAAGAGGAATGTTTTCTGGTGCAATTGTTGTATCAACTGGATCAGGAATTGTAACATTAATCACTTCATTAGGCTCTACCTTGCGACTTGCCTTGACAGGCTTATCATCGATACAGACACAACCTTCTTTAATCCAGTTCTGAAGTGTTGTTCTGCTTTCATCTATGAAATGCTTTTGTAGAAGCTTGTCAATACGCATACCCTTTTCTTCTACTGTGGGTGTGATTGATTGAATTTCCATTGTTTATATTCTCCTATTAATAAATCAATAATGATCAAAAACATCCCAATCACCACGCCCATATCCGCTACATTAAAGATTGGGAAATCATAACCAAAAATAATAAAATCAATAAAATCGCGCACATATTTAAAAATAACACGATCATAAAGATTACCTAATAAACCAGCAAAGACAAGTACAAGCCCATATCGGAAAATCGCCTGGTCTTCATTAGAGTGTAAAAAATAATAGATAATGGCTATCGCTGCAATAATTGTAATGACATAAAAGAATTCTATATGTCCCGCAAATATACCCCAGGCTGCACCTGTATTATGGATATTTGTGAAATAGAAGAAGTTCTCAATAAGCTCATAACTTGCTCCTACTTTCATTTGATGATTGACGATTGTTTTGGTAAGAAGATCACCCCCAAGAACAACTAAAATAGTTAATAAATATAGTATTTTATTACGATTAGATATTTTCATATTTATCTCCTTCGTGACTATTATAGAGGGTTCATAAAAAAAACTCAATTCAATATAGAATTGAGTTAGATGACATAAAGCAAAATTGTCAGGAAATGACATAATGCACCAATAAGAATCCATATATGCCAGATAGAATGCATATATTTCTTTGTATCCCCTAGCTTATAGAAAATACATCCAACCGTGTAGGCAACTCCTCCAGCAACAAGCAAGATAATACCATTAAGTGCCATATGACTTAATAATAAGTTGAACTTAAATACGATGCACCATCCCAACCCTAAGTAACAAATCATCGAGAATACTTGAAAGCGTTCAATATCGATGGAATTCAGGACAATACCTAAAATAGATATACCCCAGACAATAGCCAAGAGTGTCCATGCCCAGAATGGATCAGCTTCTCGAATCGTTACAAGCAGGATAGGTGTATATGTTCCTGCAATCAAGACAAAAATCGTATCATGGTCCATAATCTGAAATACTTTTTTTGCGATTTGATGCTTAGGACTAATGCCATGATATATTGATGACATTGTAAAAAGAATAATCATGCTTAAACCATAGACAATACTGCCTGCCAATGCATAGCCATCATGGTGAATAGCTGAAAAGATAACACAGAGCACTAAGGCAACAACGCCCATTGCTCCACCAACTATATGGGTTACCATATTGAAGATTTCTTCACCTTTTGTATAGCTTGGCAAGACTCTATCTTTAAGTTTTGTTCGTTCCATACTATCGCCTCCTGGACGTAGGATAACACTTTTAATATTCAATGTCAATACATCTCGTATTCAATACTAGATGATATATTATTCAAACTTAGAATTAATATAAAGCATCTCTTCATCGTAGGTATTAAGTGAGACTTTCATCCATTTTGTATCTAGATAATCTTGAATGATATCAAGAATCATATTGATATCTTCATTATTTTTTCTCATCAGCCTCAAGCCACATGTAGCACAGCCAGAATATGTATGAACTTCACTTAGCATATGATGGTCTCTTAGGCTCTTATTAATTTCAAGAACCATTTTCATATCAACCTGACTTGTAAACATACACTCACCTCGCAAACAATCTATCGAAGAAATATGTCCTGAATATGACCATAAGAAAAGATGGAATCCTATATCCCATCTTAGAATAAAGCACTTATCAATGTAAGAATGGCTAGACCACCTTGCATAAGCAGAATTTTTGGATTGCTTGTAATAGCACCATACAGTGCCACAAGAATAATATAGCCCATCAAGATCATAATGGCTATCTTACTAGTAAAAACGAATAATGCCAATAAAATCAAGATACTGATTAAGCCATTATAAACACCCTGGTTCTTAAATAGTGTCTTCACTGAATCTCTTGATAGTTCTTCTTTTGACATTTGGAAAACCTGACTTGTCTTATCGCTTGTTGTTGCGAAAGTCTCCAAATACATAATATAGAAAAATTCCAAAGCAACGAATACGGCTAATATTTCTGTAATTATACTCATAAATAATCTCCTTAACGTGTCCTCAGTATAACACAATTCTAATATATTGCAAACAATATAATTTTATAAAATTTTACCAGCTCGTCTTATGTTCATCGGTTACCTTATTGCCATCATACAAATAGAAATCCACAAGTTGTGCATCTCCTGACCCACTTTGTCTTTCTAGGACAATCTCTCGTTGACCGCTTTTCATGCCATTGTCATTAAGTGTATAGGAATATGTTTTGCCATTGTCTTCTTTTTGCCCTATCTGTGCATAGAGATTGCCCTTTGCATCATATAAATATTCTAACTGCATTTGATCAAGTGGGCTATCTTGTTTTATGAAATTATAGACAGCTAGAATAGCTTGCTTGTTGTCAATAGGGTCATTTTGTGTGGTTGGTGCTGGTTCTGTCTGTGTTTCTTGAGATGGTACACTTTGCGTCATTTCTTTATTCTGAGTAGATTTTCTAACTGGCAAGTTTGCTTTTAAGAAAAAGAGACCATCCTGGCTATAATAGTAGTTTTTTGTAGTAGTATAACCGTTGTCATTGGTGATTTCATAATACTTCCATGAGGCATACGTATTTTGTGCAGGATTCGCAATCTTTCTTTCCTTAACATCATTAAGAAAGAGAGAAGCAACACCATAATATGTGCATACCACCAGTACAACAAGCATCAAAATAACACTTATTATGAAATGGATTGCTTTATGCAATGTTGAAAGCTCATGATTCATTTTGCGAACTTGGTAGGCCTTATAAAGCACAAATCCTGATAGTAAAACAAAAAACAAATAGGCAATCAAAGAGGCATACAAGGCATATCTTGGTCTTAATATCCATCTTGTATTTAATTGCGTTGACAAACCATGAAAGAAAATGAAATGAAAGATCATCAGCCCTAAAATAAAAGTAAGACAGGACGGTATGTGCTTCACTACCCTTGTTCCTTGCACCATCTTGATAAGCTCATCATTTTGTTTTTCTTCAACAGCCTTTTTGACTTCTTCATCATCAGGACATTGCTCACTTTTTGACTTAATGGCATTATAGCGAACAAGAGGATCATGGCTGTCCTGATTGAAAAGCACACTTAAAACAACCTGAAGGAAATAATAGAGTTTTTGTTGGTTCGGATTCAAGTTTTCAATCACAATCGAGTGAAGTGTTTCTTGCGCCTTTCCATGATGTCCTAAAAGAAGTTCATCTCTTGCCATCAAAAGCAATCCATATGCCTTAAGCTTCTTATTTCTCTTATAGACCTTATGCGATAATAGTGTCACATAGGCAAGATGTTCTTCATTAGATAACTTCATGCTTTTATTTCTAACATAGGCATTTAAGGTTAGAATACAGAACACTTCGAGCACAAGCCATGAAAAGATTACAATACTTACCCCCAGTGTATTGATTGCCTGAAGCATTTGTGTTTTTAACAACAAGAAAATAACACAGATACTAAGTATGATCGCTGTAATAATTCTCCCTGCTTGATATATGATAAATAATGTTTTACCTTTCATCTTTAAAGAAAACCTCCTCCCCCATTATAACAAAAAAGTGGCCTGATGAGACCACTTCATGATTATTCTGCGGCATTTGGCTTGTTTTGATAATTAATTTGCTGATCTTTGACAAGCTCATAGGAAACTGTTGAACTGCCATCAAGATCTTCATTATGCATATCGACAGCACTGATCTGGCTATTTTCATAAGTCGTATAGTAGTAAATGCCCTTATCCGTATTACAACAGCTTGAATAAATCGTATATTCACAAATAGGTGTGCCATCATCTTCATAACCTAAACGACAGCATCCTTTTTGCTGTTCTACTGAGCCAAGAATCTTGAAGAACTGCGAAATGTTAGCACTTTCACTATCACCAGAAACAGAATTCATCTTTGTGAAAGCCACCTTGACAAAACGTGATGCCGATGACAGGTCACCAGGAATGCCAAATCCACCCATTCCTCTCGAGTAGACATTAAACTGAACACCCTTAGCTAACTTGTTTTCTGGAACATCAGCTGAAGCATTCATATAGTCAGCTAAATGTAAGAGATGGTAATCAAACGTTGGATTATTTGTCATGACCCCGACAGGATTATCATAAATTTTACCACCATTAACAGTCTGTTCAAAAACGATTGTCTGATTCTTATCAGCAATCATCCAATGCAATGGTGATGGCTGAAGCTCTTTGCTGAAGGCATCATCAGTAATATTAATACGTTCAAGCAAAGTCTTAGCTTCTTCCACATTAGCGCACTGTCCAAGAAGCCAAGGAACTAGTTCAAACGAAGCGATATTATCCTTTCCTTCAACAACCTTATTATAATGTGCATTACCAGGGAAGTTCAATCCAGCCATGCTCAATCCTTTTTCATTTGTTGCATCATAATAGAGAGGATAATCTCCTACTACAAATGCCATGCCTATTAATGCATAATGATGATCGAGCTGACCAGCATGACGTAATGCGAAAACCTTATTTCTTGGTGTTACCGTAACTGTTTCATGATAAGAGAATTCCAAATCTAGATTTCTCCCAAAATAAAAGTCTTTTGTTTTATAAGTTGCTGCTGTACACATTTTTAAGCCTCCTTATGTACACTCTTCTTTGAAAAGAGATTCGCTACTCATATTATACAACGCTATGATAATATTACAACATATATAGTGTATAAACGAAGTTTTCACGCATACAAATAAAAGGCATGAATGATCATGCCCTTTGTATTATTTCTTATAGTCGTAGAAGCCTTTACCAGCATTGACACCAGTTTCACCTTTGTCAATCTTCTCTTTTAGAAGCTTATCGATCTTATAATTGATTGAACCTTCTTCTTTTGTTTTTGGATTCATAAGATTGATATTATAGGCAGTTTCAAGACCAACGATATCGAGAATCTTGAATGGACCAGCAGGTGCGCCAGTACCAATTTCCCATGTCTTATCAATTGTCTGTGGATCAGCAACTTCATTAGCCCATAATGCCTGAGCAGCATTTAAGAATGGTACAAGCATGGAATTAAGAATATAACCTGGCTGTTCTTTATGTAAGCATAGAGGTACCATGCCAATTTCACCTGCAAATTCCACAATCTTATTATAGGCATCTTCTGATGTACCTGAATGTCCCATGATTTCTGCTGTATTATTCTTCCAGATTGTATTCGCAAAGTGCATTGCTAGATATCTTTCAGGACAGCCTGTATATTTCTCAAACATACTTGGTAATAATGTTGATGAATTTGTGACAAGAATTGTATGTTCATCTATGAGATCACGCATCTTTTCATATACAGCCTTTTTAGCTTCAACATTTTCTGACATTGATTCAACAATAATATCAGCACCAGGAATAACAGCTGCCATATCTAATGAAATATGAACATTATTTGTCAGATTGGCTTCACCCTGAGCAATCAGTTCATCAATCTTTTCAGGCGTTACACTCGCCCAGTCCTTGATCATTCCATGAGGATAGAGATAAGCACCCATTGGATTACCAATTAATGCTTTTGCCTTTTTTAAGTCCTCAAGCATAAGGGCAGAATATCTCTTGATTTTTGGTTCAGTTCTGCCAATTGAACCTTCTGATCTTAGCCAGAATGTAACATCATTGCCCCAGTATGCAGCAATCAAGCCAATCTGAGCGCCTAAAACGCCACCACCGACTACAACTACTTTTTTCATTTCTTACATCTCCTTTATTACTTATTTTAAGAAATTTATTTCTATAAATATCATAGCACGTCATGTTAGCCTTTACTAATGATTTGCTTGAAAAGAAAAAAAGAGAAAGCTTATTCATCTTTCTCATACTTGCCAATGATCTGATCAACACGCTTCCCCTTTGCCAATTCATCAATTATTTTATCAAGACAACGTATCTTCCACATTGTAGGATCCTCAATCGTTTCAATTCTTACACCACAAATCTTTCCTTTAATATTCTTACTGCCATCATTCCAATGGGGCGCATTTAAGATAAAATCAGCATATGTGATGGGCTCTTCTGTCAGTTTATTGAGGTCACTTGGCAAATAGCCTGTTATCCAGCAGATCAGCTCATTTACTTCTTCAGGCGTATGCATTTTTCGAACTGCTTTTTTTACAAGCAAATCATAAATTTTTCTAAATTCCATCGTAAATATCTTGTCGCTCACTTATGTAACACCACCCT
>ODAI014406388.1_pt1 | contig 77170 bp, 112 predicted proteins | sample 1539321 | NCBI WGS metagenome assembly ODAI01 (sample SAMN02144231, study PRJEB22623) | gut metagenome | biome: sheep rumen | host: Ovis aries | place: New Zealand | reverse complement strand
ATGAGAGATCCGCCTGTTAAAAACTTCTTGACAATCAAATAAAAATCTGATATAATTAAATCATCAAAAGAAAAGAAAGTCAAGAAAGCGCAAGCGTAAGGCGCAATATAAATTCACTCCATCGGGCAACAAATAGCGAAGAATGAGGTTAGTAGCGATAGTAAAAACCCGCATGATTCCTCAAAAAATTCTTGACAAAACAAAAGCCTTACTCAAACCCAATACGCAAAGATGCAAAAGGCTTGCTCCTATGTGTTCCTTGTAAAGTCAAGAAATAAAAAATAAAAAAAGTTCTTGACAAACAAAAAAATTTTTGATAAAATATATTTACAAGGTAAGGAAAGTCAAAGAAGTCAAAAACAAAAAAGCGCAAGCGTAAGGCGCAATATAAATTCACTCCATGGGGCAACAAGTAGCGAAGAATGAGGTTAGTAGCGATAGAAAAAACCCCTTTGATTCCTCAAAAAAATTAAAAAAGTTCTTGACAAAACAAAAGCCTTGTGATATAATAACAAATGTAAGGTAAACAAAAATAAAACAAACAAAAGAAAGAGGTGTCTACTATGACTAAGAGAGAAAACTACAACGCTATCCTTGCAATCCCGGCTGTTTCCGCTAATCAGGAGCTTGTTGATTTTATCAACCACGAAATCGAACTCCTTGACCGCAAGTCTGCATCCCCCCGCAAGCTGACCGCAAATCAGATTGAGAATGCAAGGCTCAAGGAAATCATCTTTGACCATCTTGTTGAAGCTGATAAGCCGGAAAGCATCGCTATGCTCCGTGCGGAAATCGCTGAACTCAAGGAGATGAACTCCCAGAAGATTGCGCCGCTCCTTAATGCAATGGTTAAGGAAGGCAAGCTGACCAAGGTTGCTGTTAAGAAGGTGTCTCACTGGGGCGTGGTGGGGGACTAAAAATCCCCCCACTTTTTCCAAAAAACCCTTGACAAATCATCGGGGATGCGCTATAATTTAACTATCAAATGAAAGAGAGGTAACAACATGAATTACAACTTTAATGGAAAGACAATCCGTATCCCCGATGACGAACTCGCAAAAAACATGAAAGTGCTGAATCTTACAAAAGAGGAAGCCATCGAAATGTACCTTGAAGATGAGGGCTATCTTGAAAATGAAGAGGTTGAAGCCCTTACCAAAAAGGCAAAAGATAACAAGGCGGTTGTCCATGATGCAAAGGCGGACAAGCCTAGAAAACAGGTGAAGCGTGAGCGGAAACCCGATGAAGAAAAGGAAAATCTTATTGAAATCCTCGCAAATTGTCTGAAAAATGCGGGTTTTGAAGCAGAAATCACCAACAAATCCAAGATTATTGAGTTTTCTGTTGGAGAAAACCACTACAAGCTGGACTTAATCAAGAAAAGACCACCGAAAAAGTAAATAATCTGACAATTTTCACTAGTTTTTCATCAAAATAGATGAAAAACTAGTGATTTTTTTGTGCATTTTGCCTATTGACAAGATGAAAAATGTATGGTATAATGGTGGGCCGCGCACAAACGCGCGGCCCCGCTTTTTGTCAAGATATAATGTTGCACAATTTTTCTTTGTAATCTTTGTGCAATCTGTATATTGACATTTTCCTAAAATTTTATTATAATTTATACATAAAATAAAGAAAGGAAAACAAAAGAAATGATAGGTTTCACATGGTGGATAAATGCAGGACTTTTTAAAAGATATAGACCTAATGAAACAATTTTTTTAACAATTAATGAAGCAATCAATGATGCGATAAAAGAGTATCCTTATGAATACATTGGAATTGATGAAGTAAAATGTGAAGATGGTTATCTTACAACAGTTGCTACAATAAAAAAATGTAATAAATGTATTTGGATAGATGAAGAGGGGTAAATAAACAAAATGATTGCAATTTTACAAAATTATAATGAAACTTCAGTAAAAGGAATATTTCCTAATTATTCACAAGCTGAAAAATATTGTTTAGAATATTATAAAAAATATTTTAAACAATATCCCTATTGGTACGATGAACTTCGTTGGACGGAATTTAATTTTGGTGCTGTAACTTTTGATTGGGATGAAGCAAATAAATTTCCAAAAGAAAAAGTATGGAAAACTAAAAAAAACATTTGACAAATGAAAACATTTAGGGTATAATTTATACATAAAATAAAGAAAGGAAAACAAAACAATGAAATTTGAACAGAAAATGAGTGGAACGGCGGTTAAAGACTTTGATATTACTCCTATCTTTAATTCCCAGTTTGTATGGCTGTCGGAAGTGATGGAAAAGGTTCAGAATCAGGAAGCGATGAACTTTATTTTGGACACTTTTCGCTTTACAAAAGGGTGCGAAGAAAAATCCCATGACTGGTGTGCTATTTTAGACTGGGATTCCATTTATAAGATTTCCGCCCTTGAAAATCACCCCGAAGCGGTTGAAGAATTTAAAAATTATTTTGGTGAAAATTGGCTTAAACATTATATCCGGTTCGGGCACTAAAATTAGAAAAAACCTCTTGACAAATAAAAGCATCTAGTATATAATAAGTACATAAGATAAAGAAAAGGAGATATAAAATGTCTAAAACAAAAAGAACTGTTACTGTATCCTATCGTCGTTTTGAAACTTCTGTCATTTGCCTTGATAATTTAACCAAAGAAGATAAAGCTTTTGTTCTTACTACTTTAAAAGATGACGATGAAAAAAGCATGGACGATTGGGAACTGTTAGATAAATATGATTGGCGCGATGTTCTTTCTCATGTTTTTAACGGTAATAAATATGACTTTGAGATGGATTGTATTGTAGACACAAATTTTTAAAAACCGCTTGACAACTAATTAACAATCTGCTATAATAATATCATCAAAAGAAGAAAGGAAATAAGCAAATGAAGGTGGAAAACATTCTTTTAGACAAAGAACTTAAAGACTACACTGATACTAAATTGGATGTCCTTAAAGAAAAACTTAAAGAACTTACTGCACAGATTATTGAAACAAAAAGAGAAAGAAGAAAAAACAAACAGTCGGAGTTAGTTAGAAAATTTAAAAAAGCATTTTCTGATTTAAAAGATAGTGGTATATATGTTTATCCTGACTTTTGTGAAGGTGAATATATTGATAGTGAAGATGATTTTGAATTTTATACGAAAGATTGGAGAAAAATAAAATGACTTTAACTATTGGAAACTGGATTCTTATTGGACTTATTGCTCTTTGCGGACTTGCCTTTGCCGCCTATTGTTTTTCAGAAACAGAAACCGCCTGGGGTGTTAGTTCTATCTTAGTAACTATCATTCTTTGCATTCTTGTTGCTTTTGGTCTTTCTTGGTGGCACAATAACACCGCTTCTGGCATTCGCGTTATGAAGGATTATGAAAGCAACATGAATAACGGCATTGAAAGAGAAATTACTATTACCGCCGAAGATGGGCGAGAAATTTTCTACTATGAAGGAAAATGTGATATTGAAACCACTGATAACTACATTTTGTTTGAAAGTGAAGATGGACGCCGTTACATGATTTATTACGGAGTACAGGACACTGTACTAATTATTGAAAAAGCAACAGAGGAATAAAAACAAGGGGGCGGTTGCCCCTTATTTTTTAAAAACCTCTTGACAAATTGATGCAGCTGTGGTATAATCTTCGGCCCGTACGCCTTCGGCTAGGGCCGCTCCCCCATTCTAGTCTATAGGCGCACTTTTTCCAGAACCTTGCCATCTCATTTTCTAATTCCATATATTTCCCAAAAACACCCACCCCCTAGTCCAAGAAATCTCTTAACCTAGGTCGCCGCATCCCCGCATTGATTTTTTAAAAAATTTTTTATATAATATAATTAACAAAAATAAAAGGAGAAAAAATATGGCAATCAAATACCAGTTCGTCGATACAGACCTAGTCTATAATAATCTCTTTAACGGGGCCACCGCAGAGGAGCTTCGCGCAAAGTTTGAAAAAATTCTCGCAGAACAGGCTGTCCGCTATAAAGAAAATAAGCAGAAGCAGATTGAACATGCTAGGAGTGCTTTTTTGGCTAGGTTTCTAGACTATGCTTCAGCCCTAGATGTAGATATTCCAAAAGAAGGATATACAGCTCTTGAAGCAGATTTGCGAAAAATAGAAGCAGAAATCTATACCAATCAGAAGGTCGCGGATTTTGTAAACAATGCTACGTCAAAAGAAAAGAATAACAAAGCCCATAAACGCACTGATGATGAAATTCTCAAGTTGTTCCTTGAAAATCTATGAGCGGAGTCCTAGTCCAGAGAAACCTCTGGACTAGGTTGGTCAACGTAAACGGTCGCTTTGTCGATTTGAAGGTCGTTGAGGGGGAGCGCTGACACACTACTTATTTACTACTTATTTACTACTTATTTACTACTCATTTTCTCATTTTACTACTCATTGTGTCATTTTTACCATCTATTCGTTTTTTATCTTTACTGTTACACTATTTTATTATTTACTATTCACTTTATTATTCTATCTTTTGCTATTTATACTTATTGTTCTTGCCATTAAATATTTAATATTTGTCATTAAAAATTTAATATTTATCATAATATTTATAACTTTATCTATATCATTATATAATATTTATTACATAACTATGCATATCATTATTATTTTTATTATTTATTACTATACATTATTACTACTTATCCATTTTCTACATTAATATCTTTATTTCTTTCCTAATCTTTATCACCAATCATCATATTCTAAATCCCCACCTCAAAAGCAATCTAATCATCTTCTCCCTTAATCACATAAAACACTTCATCAATAGCAGGCTATAAATCAGCCCGCTCTTTTTTTATCTTCTTACCTCTTGGATATATCATTACAAAACCCCCACTTTAAAAATCTTAATCTCATCCGCTTCATTCATCCCCTTTAAAACCTTACAATCTTTTATCAATTCTTCTAAACCACTATAAGCAACATATTTCTTTTCCCCAAACTCCACATCACTAAGAGTCAATAGCAACCCATTCTAACTAATCTCTATCTTCTCAATAGCCCAAATAGAATTAACTCTTTCTCCCAGTTTATTTGCGGCGGTCCGCGGTTGTAAGTATTGTACCATCTGTTGAAATTTTCCTTTCATTTTTAAATTTTAAAATCATTTTTTGAAATCAATGTGCGAAGACGATCTCCCCTTCCCCCTCCTTTTTTATTTATCCCCTTTTGAGTACCCCCATTTTATCTTTTAAGGATTTTTATAAACTCCCTCTCTCTCCCCCAATCACCTCCCGCGGTTTTTCTTTTTAAATCGAAAATCGTATCTGCCCTCTCTCCCCTCCCCACCGAACCGCCCCGAGATTTGGTTTGGGCGAAGCCCAAACCAAATAAATATCTTTTGTTATTTTTCTAAAAATAAGAAATACGACTTAAATGAGCAACTTTGGTAAAAATATATATATTATTATTATCTTTACCAAAGTTGCTTATTTAAGTCGTATATCTTATTTTTAGGAAACTTACCTTAAAATTTTTATCTTATTTATAAAATCCATTTAGCTCTACGCTCATTCCTAAACACTTAAAATAAGACCCCGCCCTACTCATAATAAAAGCATCATTTTGTTCCAATAATCTTTTTACATCTCTAATTTGTTTATAACTTAATCCGGTTATTTTTGCCAAATCCGCATATGTAAAAGGTTGATTTTCTTCACATATTCTAACAGCCTCCCACACTTGTAATAATTGCGGAATCTTATTAAAATTCTTATGATTTTCATCCGCTATTCTCTGACATTCTCTTAACATATTAATAGAAATAGAATGCTGTTTTTCTAATTTTGCTCGTAAATATAAAATAATAAAATCTTCATCTTCATGAAATACAATAAAATCTTTTTTCACTAAAGATTCTATTACTTTATTTAAGGTTTCAATATTCTTTTTAGTAGACTTAATTCCCATATATTTCAATAAATCGTCGCGGCGGCCCCTATAAACTCCCTGAGCCGAAGCTGCGAGAGCAAGAAAAACATAAAACTCATACGCTTCAAAACTTAGGCTTTCTATTGAAATTGGAATATCATTAATTTCATTATATATAGTTAAAGCACGAGTATCTTCAAATAACTGATAATATTTTTTCCCATCTTTCTCGCATCTAATTATATCAACATTATATTTCTTTTTTAAAGATGCGGCGGTTCGTATAAAATTTGTTTTTAAGCTACTTTCTGAACAACCAAATAATTCACATATTTCTTTGGCTGTCATTAATTCTCTTATATCCATAAAATTAATCAATCTATATTATTTTATCGCATTTTACGACAACTCCTTTCAAATAATATTAAAATTATTTGAAATTATTCTATTAACCCTGTCCTTTTTACTCATTTTTATAATTTTTACCCAACAAACATACTTTTTTACTCAAAATTTTTACCTATATGAATGCGGCGATCGCTGGTGTAAAGCTCCCCGAATCTAGACCCCCGCATCCATTTTAAAAGTCTTACTTAGAATCAAAAATACTTTTTCCAAAATCAGAAAAAGAATCCGTTGTTTCCTAAATACTATTTTTAAAGTCGGAAAGATAGCCCGTTGCTTTCTGAAAAGAAGATTTTGTTTCTTCCTATGGTTCTCTAAATTTAATTACAGAATCTAAGGAAATTTTATCCGGTAAAAACAAACATCTATTTCTTGGAAAAACTTCCTTTATTATATTAAGAAAGTAATTCATTTCATCAGCATCATAAATATATGTCCCATCTTCTTCAGTTTCAAATTTAAAAATTAACAAATCTTTTCTTTCTTCAACTTCTAATTGATTAACTCTATCAGTTATTATAGATTTTCCAACTTTTAACTAATTAACTTTATCAGTCATTATAGATTTCATCTAATCCATCATCATCTTCTCCCACAATATCTCCATTATTTAAAGTTTCATCGTCTTCTTCCCACATACTTCTAAACATCTGCTCTAAATTATCAAAAGTAGTTCCCGTCATTTTCTTTAACACCTTTCTATATTCAGGATATTTTTTCATCATTTTTCTTCTTTGCTATCTATTCAATGCGGCAATCGCTGGTTAGTCACCTCTCTAATCCAGCTCCTCCTTTCTCTCAACATCTTCTTTCTCACCGTCACTAAGCTCGGTTTCCGCAACATCTATTACTTCTATCTTTGCTTTTGGATAATTTATATCATCAAAAGGTAAAGATAACGCTTTAGGTTTTCCATTTTTCCAAATTTGATTACACATACCCTGCTAATCAATCCCAACCATATTTGGTCGTAAACAAAAACTATTTAATTCAGAATATTTTTGTTTACTATTATACGGACATTGTAACATTTTACACATTATTATCATTATTCTCTTCTCTCTTCATTTTCATCTTCATTTGCTTTTGAGCTTCTTTAACTTTATCTATTAAAACTCCCCAAACTGATTTTCCATTCTCATCAGCAAACTAAGCTATTCCAATAGTTGAATCAATAGCTCTAGCAATTCGCTCCGCAGTTTCTTTATTTCCATTTCTTGGATAAATAACTATAAATAAATTATTCTTAATCATAGTCTAAACATACTTCTAATTAATTTCAACATCTTCTTTTTCTAAAATAGGAATCTAGTCATTCATTTTTTCTCTTCTGTTGTCATGTGAATAAGTAAAAAATCCAATAAAACCGCCAACAAAAATAGCAATTAAATATACTAACATAACACCCCACATATTTTTAACCTTTCATTCATATTATTTTAATTATATTATACGATATTTTTTTTATATTGTCAAAATTCTGTATCTATGCTCTTGCTTCTTCTATTGATTTTTTAAAAATTTTTTGATATAATATTTATAGAATAAAGAAAGGGAGTAAACCAAATGGATAAAATTTTTGTAGCCGACTCTTACAAAGATATGGAAATTCTTGGTGAGCCTTTTGAAAATGAGAAGGGGCGTCTGTATGTAAAAGTAAAAGGCACTTGTCCGCGTTGTGGGGGTTCTGGTTCTTATTCTTATAATCAGATAGATGGTACGCGTTGTTACGGCTGCTGCGGAACCGGAGTTTCTGTTATCAAAGTTCGTGCATACACCGAAAAAGAATATAATCGCATGCAAGCAGCAAATGAGCGCGCCCGCGCCAAGAGAGAAGCAGAAAAAGAAGCTAAAGAGCGCGATCTTATTGAAAACGCAAATAAATATAAACACGAAGTAGCTCTAAAGCTCGGCTTTGGAGAAGATGAAAAAGTTTATCTTGTTTATGGTGATGATACTTTTGCTATTAAAGATGAACTGAAGAAACTTGGAGCAAGATTTGATCCTACTCTCAAGTGGTTCTTCTCTAAAGAAGTTGCGCTTCCTGAAGGCTATAAGCTTTGCGAGTTTAGCTTTGACGAGCTTTATACCTACAACCCGCGCGCCAAATGGGCAGAATTTAAAGAGGATGCAAAAAACATTGTATCGCGGCGGATGGCTGAGCTCAAAGGCCCGTCTACTTCTAAATTCTATCCAGGTCAAGAGAAAGAGCGAATCCGCAACATTACAGCAAAAGTTTCTCGTATCCGCGGTTTTGAAGGTATATATGGGTACACATTCATTTACACTTTTACTTCTGAAGACTACGTCTTTGTGTGGATGACCGCAAAAAGTGAAACTGGATTATCTCTTGGTAAGACAGTTGATTTAACTGGCACGATTAAAAAATTTGAAGAATATGAGGGAGTTAAAAATACTTATTTAACAAGATGTGTTGTTAAAGTAATTGAATAATAAAAAATCAACAGAAGAGGTTTCATTATTCTTCTGTTGATTTTTTTATAAATTTTTATTATAATATTATTATAATAAAAAGAGGAGAACTTTGATTTGAAAATCAATAATAAACTAATAAATGAAGTTTTAGATGCTATCTTTCCATTACCCGATAATTTTGGAATTGATAGAAAAATTGAAGAACCATCTTGTTTAAATCAAATTGAAAAAGCTGTTGCGGAAGTAGATGAAGATGCTTATATTTGTTATGGGATAAGTAAATTAGTAATTATTTCACCAAATTTCAATGGTGTTGTTATAAAAATTCCTTTTTATGGTAGCACTGTTGATGGTGAATGGGTTCCTTTTACCTGCGCCCCTGCATCAGATAAAAAAGATTATTGTCTTGCGGAATATGAAAAATATCTTACTTTGAAGAAACTTAAATTAGACTGTTTCGTAGCAAAAACTACTTATTATAAAAAAATAAATGGAAGAAAGATTTTTCTTCAAGAAGAAGTTATATCTGAAGAAACTATTTTAGGAGAAAATGAGGAAAAACGTTTTCATCACTCTTCCAAAAGATCAAGAGAACTCGCATGGAAAATATTTTCAACTTCTGTAGATATGGATGTTGATTGGATTGCTAAATGTTTTGATAGATACAGGAATAAAAAAGTAAGAAGATTTTTTAAGTATTGTGCAACTAAAGATCGTAGTATATTGGACGATATGCATTGCGGGAACTTTGGATACAGAGACAATGGAACTCCATGTCTCATTGATTATTCTGATTTCTTAGATTAAAAGGAGAAAAATAAAATGGCGGCAACAAGAGAAATTGCTTGTGTTTTCTATGAGTATGAAGGCGAATGCAGTAAAGGTCGTAAAGGAACTTTTAGAGATGCTTGTCAAACATGTAAAAAATATCAGCCTTTAAAAAATGGGGCGCCTGCCCGCAAAAATCTTAAAAAACAAAAGACAGAAAAAATTAAAGAGCAGGATATGCGGAGAATGATGCGAGAATATTAATCATTATTTGTTTTTTATAAAAAATTTTGTTATAATATTTATAGAAAAAAGAAAAGGAGAATAAAAAAAATGAGCAGAACTCCGTTCTTCTTTGTTGAAAGATTTAATAAAAACACTAAACAGTATGAACTTCAGCATCCATTTGTAAAAGTTAATGGAAAGATGGAACCCGCAGACCTCTTTCCTTATAATGGATGCCATGAGCTGTTTTCTATTGTAGAGGATAGACCTGAAGATTTACCTTCTATGAAAGGAATCCACTCTGGGCTTCCGGATGATGTGTCAAAAGAAATTCAGAAAGAGTATGATGAATGTACTGAAAATTTTGATTCAAGTCTTGGTATGCAGAGTTATGCTCCATCTGCTCGTTGGTTTACATATGCGGATATGTATATTTATTGTTTAGAACATCCAGAAACTCTTGATTATGAAGAAATGGCAAAAGTAGATTATGAGCAGAAAATTATGAAACCAAACCCGCTTGAAACTCTTAAAAAGAGAGTAGATGCTTTCCTTGAGGTTATGGATGAATGGGATTGGAAAAATGACTATAGCTTAATCAGAATTGTCTATTGGATTGAATAAAGGAGAAAAACATGTATAGCTGGGATTGTATTTATTATGACCGTACACCTTGTACTGGAGAAACCTATTGTATTGTTAATGAAGATGAGGAAGGTTGCGGTCCCGCCTGCCCGTACTATTATTCAGAAGAAGAGTATGAATTTGATTGTGCGGATAGGGACTATGAACTGGAACAAGACCTTAATTCAGGATTGTATTAATAAATAAGGGAAAAAATATTATGGACAATTGGTATTATCAATATAAAGTAAAAGTTGATTGGTATGACGAAACAAATTGCCTTTATTCTGGAATTGTTCCAGCATTAAATTTGACAGACGCGGTAAAGATTTTGGAAGATTATTATGGAGAAGAATGTCTTCAGGAAATTCAGACGCTAAAGCCTATTGTTGAAGGACCTGTTTTTGAATTTAACTCGGTTGTGAATGAAGACAATTTTGATTATCAGATTATTGAAAAGGATAAAGTATGAATGATATAGGTTATTATCTCTATATGGCGGAAGCCGATGGTCTATTACCTACTCGGACTGGAAAGATAAATGCAGTTATCAGAGAAGTTAGGGCTTATCCGTCTCCAGAGATTGAACTTTCAGAATTTAAGAAAATTCTAAGAAAAAACGGATTGAGATATGAAGATTTGACTAGTAAAGAAATTAATTATATCAACGCTAGTCTCTGACAAAGGGTGGCGATAAAGAGACCGCCGCTTGAAAACTTTAAAAATTTTTGTTATAATAAATATGTAAGATAAAAAAAACAATAAATCAAATATAATTTTTATTTAAGGAGAAAAAACTATGGAAAAGAGAACTAAGAGAGAGAATTTTGAAGCGCTTCGTGAAATTGTTGAGGGTCTTGAGATGGAGGCAACAGAGCAGGATGAAATGCTTGAGTTTATTGACAAGCAGATTGAGACTCTTGATAAGCGAGCGGAGGCCGCAGTAAAGCGTGCGGAGAAGAAGAAGGCTGAATCTGATGAGCTGACTGAAGCAATTTTTGGAATGATTGGTGATGAGCCGGTTACGGTTGATGACATTGTTGCAAATTTTGCAGATGAAGAGGTGACACGTAACAAGGTTACTGCTCGTCTTGGTAAGCTTGTAAAGGCAGGCAGGGTTGTCAAAGATACCGTTAAGGTTGAGGGCAAGCGTAGAATGGCTTACTTCCTTCCGGGCGCAGAGGAAACTGAGGACTGATTTGTCAACTGAATAAGTAAGGAGAGATGAATATCTCTCCTTATTTGTCGTAGGAGAAAAAATGTCAAAATATAGTTTTTGTTTAAATTATTATCCGAACCAAAAGTATCTTTAGGAAGCGGACTAGCTAAAAATAAAATATAGACGCGCTGACCGCACCTTAGAAGATTTTTTAAAATTTTATAATGATAAAACCATTATCATAGATGTATCTGATGCTTTTGAAGAATAGGATGCTTCATTATTAAAAAGTTTATATGATAAGTATAAAAATATTAAGATTATTTTTAATTTTTATAATCAAGAACACTTATCAAGAGCTAAATAGTATAAAATTCCATATTTCTTTGTAAATTATGTAACTTCAATAGATCAACTTTATGGTTTTATAGAAGAGAATCCTACGGATTTATATATTTGTGAGGAATTAGGTTTCTTCTTAAATAAGATTAGTTATATACTTCACGATAAAAACATTAAAGTTAGAATTTTCCCGAACATTTGTCAATCAAGTTTTTCAAAAACTCAAAGTTTGAAAACTTTTTTTGTTAGACCCGAAGATATTCCTATCTATGGAGTTTTTGTTGATGTATTTGAATTAATTGCGGATGAAGAACGTCAGAAAGTAATTTTCAAGATTTATAAATAGAATAAATGGTTTGGAAAATTAGAAGAAATAATTCCAACTTTTAAAGGAAGTGTTGACAACAGATATATATTAGGCACTTTTGGGGCAGTTAGAAGCGTATGCGGGAAGCGGTGCTTATACAAGCCAGGTAGCTGTTCTATATGTGAACGTTATATCTAGACCGCAGAAACTTTTAAATAGAACAAAATTGTTATACAAAGAGCAAAAAAGAAAAGTTGATTTTTTAAAAATTTTTTGATATAATATATATATAAGATAAAGAAAGAGAGATACTTTGAATATGAGAACTTTTAGAGTTTTTAATGTAATTGATAATGAAACCATTCTTATTCTTAAAAAGAAGGATCTCTGTGAAGCTAGTTATTGGGTTTTTAAAAATTATGGTGATACTGATTCAGTAGACATTGAGGAGTTAAAGGAGTAATATGGCTGCAAAAGGAAGTATTTTAAAGCAACAGGTTGCGGAGAAAATCTTGGCAACGTTTCCAGGAAGTTTTTTGTATAATGATGGAAAAGAAATTCGTATTAACGGGGTAGAGGACGGTCAGTCACTTCAGATTAAAGTAACTTTGACATGCGCGAAGGTTGCGGTAGAGGGCGGAAGTGATACAATTCTTCCAGGTGAGAATAAAGCGGCTGTCACAGCCAATAAACTTCCTGAGCCTAGCGAAAAGATCCCTCAGGAGCCGACCGCCGCGGAAAAGGAAAGATTGAAAACTTTGTTAGATAGATTAGGTCTTTAAGGAGTTTAAAATGAGTGTAGGAGTTCATCTTTATGAAATGACTTGTTGGGAACTGAATGGACATTGGCATGTGAATGATGTTAAGAATTTAAGTGGTCATTCCGCAAAATGGTATGCTCCTATGCGAATACTTAATCTTTCTATTGAAGAGTATGTGAATCTTTTAGTTAGAACTTTTCACGCAAAAGGTATCTATTATTATGAACCGACAGATTATTTAGCATTTTATTTTGAAACAGAAAAAGATGCTAAAGCTTTTTGTTCTCTTGTTAATAAAAAAGCAAGGCGTGATAAATATTATTGTGCTTGAAAATATAGGAAGTTGAGTGGCGTCCCTCCCCAGTCATGAATGGAAGTTGAGGACCGGTGGGTATTCCAGATTTGAGGCGCTCAATATAATCTGTTAAAAATACCGAAAAAGGGGCTATAGTAGGGCCTACCAAACCAGAGCCCCTGAAACAGCCCAAGGGTAAGTCCGAGGAGTGCTGTTAGGGTAGGCATTTTTGCTGATATAGCTCAATGGAGAGAGCACTTGGCTACGAACCAAGGTTTTGTGTAGGTTCGAATCCTACTATCAGTGTTTTGCGGCGTTCGCCTAATGGACATGGCAACAGCCTTCTAAGCTGTTATAATCTGAGTTCGACTCTCAGACGCCGTACTGTGGATATAGCATAGTTGGTTAATGCGCTGGATTGTGGCTCCAAAATTCGCGGGTTCAAGTCCCGCTATCCACCTATAAAAAAGGAGAAATAATTATGTATTCGATTAATAATGTAGAATATTATAAGATTTACGATGCTAAGAATGATGAAATTATTAAATATCTTTATTCAAAAGATGAATTGGTAAATTTTATTGCTCATTGTTATGATATAACAAATTCCTTCTATAATGAAGGGCGGATATACAGTTATACTTTAAATATTGACTCCATTACTGGAAAATATTATTGTTCTCGTCTTGTTAATTATTTTATTCCTAATTGCACCGCTGCTTTAAAAAAATTAAATAATCCTTGTAGATATATTATTTATGATAACTATAATAGAATTATTAACGTACATATTTTTGAACAGGAAGCCTTAAAACGTTTTAATTTTTTACGGAGTAATAAAGAAGGCTTTCCTTGGAATTTTGGTACTAGATTTTTAGACAACATAGGCAAAAAAAAGAAAAAATATAATAAATATCATAATTATTCTAACAATTATGAATATAGAAAAGATCCTGTTCCTTATATTCATAAATGGCGCGGCGGTCCGTATCAGCGAGCACCCCGTACCGCAAAGATTGTAAGAATGTATAAAAATCCTGAATATAAGAAGTTTAATCGCGGATCAGTAACAATGATTCCTATCTGGTGGGATGACAGACGTAGAACAGTTCAGCGTTCTTGGAAATCTCAATCTAAATTTAGACATCAGTGGGAAAAAAATTCGGTAAAAAATTTTCTTTGATTTTTTTAAAAATTTATGATATAATTATTTCATAATAAAAAAGGAGATTTTTAATGGCTGATTTTAAAGAAGAAGTGGTTGTCAATTCTGTAAAAATTTATCTGAAAGAAATTGGTAAGATTGGACTCCTTTCAAGTGAAGAAGAGCTTGCATTAGCTATTGCTATTGAAAATGGAGATACTGAAGCAAAAACTGAATTAATCAATCATAATTTGCTTTTAGTTGTTTCTATTGCAAAACGCTATATGGGGCATGGGATTCCGCTTCTTGATTTAATTCAGGAAGGAAATTTGGGCTTGATGAAAGCAGTAGATAAATATGATTATCATAAGGGATATAAATTTTCTACTTATGCTACCTATTGGATTACACAGTCTATTTCTCTTGCTATTAAAAATCAGGCTAGAAATATTAGAATTCCAGTTCATACAATTAATTTAATTAGTGAAATTAAAAAAGTTGAAAAAACTTTTCAGCAGGAACATTTAAGGAAGCCAACAGAAAAAGAAGTTGCGGCAATTCTTAATCTTGATAAGAAAAAAATTAAAGAAGCTTATGCATGGATGAAAGACACCTCTTCTTTAGATATTGTTGTTGGAGAAGATGAAGATACAACAATCGGTTCTTTTGTTGAAGATGAATCTGTTTCTGCGGATTTTGATGCAATAGAAAAAGAGGAGCGTAAAACGGCAGTATTAAATATTCTTGATACATTAAATGAAAGAGAAAAAATTGTTATTATGAAGCGTTTTGGAATTAATGAAAATAGAACTCAAACATTAGATGAAATTGGTAAAGAATTGGGTATTACAAGAGAAAGAGTTAGACAGATTGAGACGGCGGCGCTTAAAAAGTTAAGGAACCCGAGAAGATCAAGCATTTTAAAGAATTTTATTTAAAAATTTTTGGCCAGGCTCTATTAAGTAAAAAGTCCATTTTTTTATAAAAAGTATAATCCTTAAAATCTTAATTGATTTTTTAAAAAATTTTTGTTATAATATATACATAATAAAAAAGAAATAAAAAATTTTAAGATAAAAAAGTTGCGGAGGTCGAGCTTCGCGCCGCCTTCCGCAACTAAAGAATCTTAATTGATTTTTTAAAAAAAATATTGTATAATATATATGTAAGATAAAAAAAGAAATTTGGGGGTGTAGCTCAGTTGGTTAGAGCGCTTGCCTGTGCAGAAATGATGTAAGTAGCATAAATGAACTTTGGACAACATTAGTTAATCATATTGGTTAAATTTTAATATATATTAGAAATAATAAATATTAAAGGAGAATAGCAATATGAGTAATGGAAAGGATATTATTAATTATCGACGTAGAAGGAAAAGTAATTTAATACAAGTATGTGGTGGAAAATGTTGTATTTGTGGATATGATAAAACAAACTCAGCTTTAGAATTTCACCATATTAATCCAAATGAAAAAAAATATGGAATTGCACAAGGAAATTGTCATGATTTAGAAAAAGATTTAGAAGAAGTTCGAAAATGTATTTTAGTTTGTGCAAATTGTCATAGAGAGATTCATGATGGATTATATAAAGAAGAATAGCTAAAATAGTTACAAATCTATAATGAAGAGATTGCCAATAAGCTACGACAAGATAAATTAAAATTGCAAACAAAAACAATTTATACTTGTGCATCTTGTGGAAAAGAAATTACTAGATATTCAAAAAGTGGATTATGCGAAGAATGTGTAAGAAAAGCATCTCGTGTAGTTGAAAGACCGACAAGAGAAGAATTGAAATAGCTTATTAGGAATAAACCTTTTACTCAAATTGGGCAGATGTATGGTGTTAGTGACAAAGCTATTACAAAATGGTGTAAAAAAGAAAATTTACCTTCAAAGAAAAAAGATATTAATAATATGAATGATGCTCAATGGGCATTAGTTTGAGTTCAAATCTCAAGTTCTGATTAAGTAAGATGTCGAAGGTTCAAGCCCTTCCACCCCCGCTAAGCCCTAGTAAAAAATCTTAATTGATTTTTTAAAAAAATTATTGTATAATATATACATAATAAAAAAGGAAAATTTTGCTCCAATGGCGAAATTGGCAGTACGCGCTGGTCTTAGGAACCAGTTCCTTCGGGAGTAAGGGTTCAAGTCCCTTTTGGAGTATTGTGTTAGCTGTGATACACAATAAACAAGAGCCGCGAAATCTTGGCGTAATATGGAAAGCAGTCTGTCGGGCAACACAACAGACGATAAATAAAAATGGGAGAAGCGATTTTTAAGAAATGGTGTAGACCATCACTTAGTTTTTAAGAAAACTCAAAAAGATATATAACTACGTTTTTCGTTTTAATTCACGTTTAGTCTGTGATGTTATACAGAGGAAAAACGAGATAACTCATGAGTGCGCTTGGTATATGCGTCCTTGCGAGGAAAATATACTAAATATTTTGGCTTTATCGTATAACGGTTTAGTATGCTGGACTGTCTCTCCTGAGGTCGGGGTTCGATTCCCCGTAGAGCCGTTTGTCAGTTAAGACATAAAAATCGACGTTAGCATGGATTAGAGTTAAACTACCACCGACTATATAATTCGACCCTTTGGGAGTTGTATTAGGTATGTGGCTTGTGATAAACGTCTAATAAAGAAGCAAAGTAAACTCATATATCAGTGCTTATCACGCCTCTTATTAATGCGTACCATGGTAAGCCAGTTAAAAAAAATCTTAATTGATTTTTTTAAAAATTTTTGTTATAATATATAAGTAAGATAAAGACAGATACAGCAAAAAACGATTAAAAAGAGACACTTAAAGAAGAGCCATTTTTTAAATTATCTGTCTTGATTAAAAGTAAAAAAGGAGAAAGAATTATGATGTACGTTGTTTATTATGTAGACGATTTCAAGAAACGACATATGACTTTCGTAAAAACCTTTAAAGATGTTCGATTTATTATGGACAGATTTTATGATGTTACTTTTGATTCTTATAAAGTAGATTGATAAAAATAATATAGCAATGGTGACTAGGTGAAATAGTGTACATAAAAACCTAGAGAGTCCACTGGAAGAGCCAGCCGTCGGGAGCGAGAGACGATAAAAACACTACCTTTTGCGCGAAAAATTCCGGCTATAAAATATCTAGGGAGCCGTGAAAATGGACAAAGCTATATTTTTAATATATTTTGCTTTTTATTATAAATAATAAAAAGCATTTCGCCCAGTAGTCGAGTGGTCTAAGACAGCTGACTCTAAATCAGCGGAACGCGGGTCCGAATCCTGCCTGGGCGGCTTAGCTGACAAAGCTATGAGCTAGCTAGCAAAAATAAACAATGGTACCACGAAACGGGTGTCTGGTTTAAATGTACCCCCGAAGGGGCGCCGGTAACGAAAAACCTTTAAACTTCAGCCATTGTTTATACTTTTATCGCGGGATGGAGCAGTCTGGCAGCTCGTGAGATTCATATTCTCAAGGTCGTGGGTCCAAATCCCACTCCCGCTACTTATGGATGCACCTCCATAAAAATGGTGTAACCTACATCTGGGTTAAATGAGGATGTGCTTTTAGAGGATTTCTATAGAGAAAAATTCTCCCTACTAATTGGGTAATAATTAGTCAGCGGTTTGGTGAACACGCGGCCCCAGCTGAAGGGTAGCTAAAATAAGAAGCGGTTTGATGCGAGCCTAAGTATCCAAGACAAGTGATCATAGTCTTGCTAAATGCAGGGGCCACGATACCACATAGTGTAGAATCATAACATACTAGACTTATAATCTAGAGAGCTAATGTAATGTATTAGTATGGTGGGCGTGTAGCTGCAACTTTTGTAAGTTAAGAAAATACTTACCGTTGGTCTGGCAACGTAAAAACGATGCATATACTTTACGAAATAGTTGATTTCGCATGAAAGTGAAAGGCTTTCAATAGGGTGGCACGCACCTAAATAAACCAGATTTTTTATGTCAAGAGAGGTCCTGCTTTAGTGGACAATTCAGAATTGGGCTGTTCATATCAGCAAACAGCCCGTACCTGCTTCTCTGGCGCAATGGTAGCGCAACGGTTTTGTAAACCGTAGGTTTTGTGGGTTCAAGCCCCACGGGAAGCTCTCCTCCAGTTTGGCAGAGTTCGTCGCGGAGGTAAACCTAAACTGCCACTTTTTTATTTGTAGTTTTTATGCGGCGGTGATGCAATCTGGGCAGACATGGCAATCTCAAAAATTGTTTTTTTAGGGTTCGAATCCCTAACGCCGCATGTCTTGGTTCCGAGGTTAAAGTGGATGCTCCAATGAAGTATGAGCCGCGGTGCGAAGCGGTTAATGCAGAGGACTATAAAGGTGGTAACTTACCATAGCGTACCTAGCTAATTAGCGAAAGAAAGTTACATAAATTAAGACGGATACAGCAAATCATTTTATTCAAAATATTAACGTAAAAGGTTTACAAATTGTCTTTAAAACAATTCTTCTGGTTCGAATCCAGTTAAAAAGTATTATTGAGCCGTCTTGGGATTATATGCGGGTGTGGCGAAATCGGCAGTACGCATGAGACTTAAAATCTCAGGGACCTAGTCCGTGCGGGTTCAAGTCCCGCCACCCGCACTTATTTTTCGGTGCTATGATAGCTCGTAGACTTGATCGTAAGACGATTATGGGAAAACGCAATAGTTAAATGGAGTTTGAGGAACAGCCGAAAAAAAACAAAATAAAAAGAATTGTTCTCTAAGATTAAGAACAGAGAATGAAAGGAGATTTTATTATGCAGATTTTATACAAAAGTGATGTAACAGGAAAGACTTATGAATCTTAGAAGGCTTTGATTGAAGCAGAAGCTAAAGTTTCTGAAGCCCAAAAGAAAGCTGAATTAGATAAGAAGGCGCGGGCAGAGGCGGCAAAGCTAGTCCAAGAGAAATTAACAGCAGCGTCAACCGCACAAAAGGAAGCTCAAGAGGCATTAAGTTCTTTCTGCAAGAAGTATGGAACGTTTAAAACTTCGTTAAAAGATACAGATATTCTTCCGTGGAATATTTTTGATTGTTTGTTTTATCCTTTTGAGTTTTAAGTTTCAGGTGAAAGGATAAAACCTTTCACCTTTTCTTTTGGCTCTTAGTGTTAATTGGATAGCATGATGGTCTCCAACACCATAGGTTTGGGTTCAAGTCCTAAAGAGTCAGTATTGGCGGGGTGCCGAAGTGGTCATAACGGCACTGACTTGATTTAATTATTAATTAAAATAGTAAAGGAAAAGATATGTAGAATATTTATCATTCAATTCAAGGTAACATAGGTTTGGGTAAAGCTATAGAATATTTCACAAGTCAAGAAATTCTAATTGCTATACCATTAAATGATACTCAAAAATATGATTTAATAGCAGATTTTAATAATAAATTACAAAAAATTTCAGTAAAAACTTCTCGTTGTTTGACAGAAAATAATACTTATCAAGTAAATTTAAGGAATACCGGAGGTGCTTCTGGAAAATATAAGAATAAGGCTTTTGATAATACAAAAGTAGATTATGTTTTTATTTATACAGCAAATGAAGATTTATATTTAATTCCTTCTAAGGAAATTGTTACAGCAAATTCAATAACAGTAGGTAAAAAATATACTGAATATAAAGTAAAAGTAAAAACATTATTTGAATATGCTAATGAAATTTTGGAGTCTTAATCCTAATTGGTAAGGAGCATGTCTTGAAAACATGTAGTAGCCATTCGTGGTGTTCCGGTTCGAGTCCGGAAGGCTCCGTTGAATAATAAATAATTAAAGCTGTGCGGGTAAAACCGCCCGTGGGTTCGAATCCCACCCCCGCCGCTAAAATATGGAGGTATAAAAAATGAAAATTACTTTTAAAAATGATATTTGTGTTGCTATGGATTTTGTGAAAATTTGTTCTACATATAAGTCTCCTATTGATTTATGTGCGGATGGTCATTATATTGTAGATGCAAAGAGTATTATGGGAGTAAGTGCTTTTGCTGGTGGTTATGATTTAGATGTTACTATTCATTCAGATTCGAAGAGTGAAAGAGAACAGTTTGAAGCAGATATGATGGCTTTTGCTATTTAAGATAGGAGAAAAATAAATAAAAGCCTTTTGGCTGGGTGGCAGAGTTCGGTTTATTGCATCTGATTGCTAATCAGACGTTCGGAAGAAATTCCGAACCGCAGGTTCAAATCCTGCTCCAGCCGCTATAAAAAATCTTAATTGATTTTTTAAAAAATAAATGATATAATATATACATAATAAAAAAGAAATAAATTTCCCCTGTTAAACCATTAAGGAGATGGGCTGGTCTGTAAAACCAGTTGCTTTTGCATCGAGTGGGTTCGATACCCTCACGGGGGACTAAGCGGGACGCCGCGAAAACCTATATTTTATAGGTGGCTAATTTGAGGTTGAGATAGTCTAGTTCAAAGATCGACGAGAACGCTTCCTCCGCGTGTAAGGTTTCTAATAAGGCTTAGGCAGGCACAAAATTAGTCGATAAAAGAAAAGATATATATTTAAAGCCATAATGATATATATCGTGGCATCTTTTATCTTTTGGGTTGTGGGACTGCATGGGGTGGTCACATGTTTTGCACACATGAAATCAGATGGGTTCGATTCCCATACGATCCATTTTTTACTCGATTAACTCAGCGGGAGAGTGTCGTTCTTACAAAGCGAAAGTCGTTGGTTCGAATCCAATATCGAGTATTTGAAAATTGATTTTTTAAAAATTTTATTGTATAATATATATACAATAAAAAAAGGAAAAAATATTATGAAGTTTTTATGGATAGACGATGAAAGACCAGTTGCTTCTTGGTTTAATAATGGCAACGCCGCAATCGCAAGAACTTATGACGATGCAATAGATATTTTTCTTGACATAAATGATGGTTCTGATATTTATATTAGTTTTGACCATGATTTAGGAACTGGGAAAACAGGTTATGATTTTGCGAAGTGGCTAGTTGAGCATCAATGTGTTGGGTATTTTCATGTTCATTCTATGAACCCTGTTGGTGCGGCAAATATTAGACAGTTGCTTTCCCATTATGGGTGGAAGGAGATAAAAAATGGCTATCTGGGCTATTTGGGCTTATGAGAAGATTTTTCAAGGCTTCCATGGTTACGCAAAACAAAAGATAGTTAGAGGAACACTGGAACATGCTTATGAAGTTGGACGTAGTATGTCTCGTGATATAATAGATTTTAGCCCTGAAATTAATGATAAGTTAGAAGCAGACGTTTACGAGGCATGCTATGAAAGGTCTATCCCTTTAGATAGTCCTTTAGCAGAAGAAATTCGTTATATTATTTATATGAATGATGAAGCTTGGGATTGTGTTGAATTGGACGAAGAGAAGTTACCAAAAGAAACTTTAGAAACCCTTAATTATATATACGAAAAAGATGGTTATAAATTTATTGAAAAGTTTGAGAAGTAAATAAAAATGGCACAGATTTTACATGGAAGAATTAGATTAAATGAAGAAGAGTCTGAAAATTTTTTAAAGATGTTTTATCATCCTGACTTAGAAATGTTAAGACGTAGAGATATTTGGCTAGAAAGTTCTAATGAAAATGTTTCTATCATCAAGGACGATGAGGGATTTGTAACTGCTATTGTAATCAATAATTGATTTTTTAAAAAAATTATTATATAATATATAAGTAAGATAAAAAGGGGCAAACAGCAAAAGCAAATAAAAAATTCTGGTCTGTTAAACTTGAAAATTTTTTAAGCCCCTTGAATTTGCGCCTGTGACGCAGAGGTAGCGTATGCGACTTTTAATCGCACTGTCGCGGGTTCAAATCCCGCCAGGCGCACTTAAAAAACGTCAAAAAAGGAGATTAAAATGTTTGGAGTTGGAATTTTTATTATGATTCTTGCGGCTATTGGTGTTGTTTGTGGAGTAGTTAATATTTTTTATAATTAAGGAAGGATGACATACATGGTTGGTGTGCTGGACTGAAAATCCAGAAAAGATGGTTCGATTCCATCTCCTTCCACTTTATTTCAAAACCTGTCGTTTAGCCTGTGAGTAAGACATGGGTTCCATAATTAATGAAACAGGTAAGGATTAAATAAACGTAAACCCATTGTAGACCCCGACACAGAAACGATAAGAATAGGAGTTACTTGAAACGATATATAGTAGTCACCGATAAAAAGTAGGTTAGCAACACTGAAAATTTTCTTTAGAAACAGATAGGGAAATCACAATGAAATGCTCAGTAGTTGTCAAAGGTCTACTGAGAGAACACCTTGGTGTAAGAATTAGGTATCCACAAAGTAGCGTTTGGTAGGGTGGTGTAATGGATGGTAGGCTCCTAATTCTTTTTTTGAAAAATATTAAAATTTTTGTTATAATATATATAAGATAAAAAAAGACCCATACAGCAAATTATAACTTCAAGTTATATGTTACAGGTTCGATTCCTGTTTTACAAGCCATAAATTTTGTAAATAGCTCAGTTGGTAGAGCAATAACCTTAGCGGGTCTTGTAAAAATAAAATCTTAATTGATTTTTTAAAAAAATTATTGTATAATATATAAGTAAGATAAAAAGAGACGTACAGCAAAAATAGCAAGGATAGTCAAAAGGTAAGACAATAAAAATAAAAATTTATAAATACAGGTTCGACTCCTGTTCTTCGCTCAAAAATTGTCTCTTGAAAATAAAAATATTCGGGTATGGCGTAGCCTGGTAGCGCGGGTGATTTGGGTTCATCAGGTCGGGGGTTCAAATCCCTCTACCCGAACTATGGCGCGGTCGTCTAGCTGGACAGGACAGCACCCTTTCAAGGTGCAAAGCTGAGTTCGAGTCTCAGTCGCGCTATTTAAAATTTAATCGGGGATTTAGTTCAGCTGGTTAGAGCGGCGGTCTCATAAACCGCAAGTCCAGGGTTCGAGTCCCTGAGTCCCCATTCTTATCGTAAAATTTGAAAAAATAAAAAATTTATTATATAATATATACATAATAAAAAAGACGTTTACTGCAAAAGTTAAATTTTTCGTTTTTATTTTAAATAGTTTAAAATGAGGTGAGGGAAATCCTTTTTTAAAGAAAAAAACGTCTTGATTTAAAGGCTCTTAGCGTAGTGGTAGCGCAGTTGGCTTTGACCCAATATGTGCAGGTCCGATTCCTGCAGGGCCTGCTCTTCAATCTGATAATCGCGTAGACAGATAGTCGCGTAGAGTAGGGGATTGAGTGATAAGCGCTTATGGGTTTTGGGAAACAAAATTTCGGTGTGTGGAGAAGAGTTCCCGGTGTTCTCCCGATAAAACACGAAAGACATTGCTTGCGCCAACAAGTAGTGTTATCCTTTTAGATTGGCGTCTAAGAGGATGTATGCACCATTGGTGTAGTGGTTAGCATTTCAGCCTTCCAAGCTGGCGGCGCGGGTTCGAGTCCCGCATGGTGCTCTTAAAGATGCAAACAGCAAATAATACAAGGATATTTTTTTAGGGAAAAAATAACATCAATATTGCATCTTGTTTTAATTAAACAAACAATTTTTCTTATTTCCGATACATGTTTCCTTTCTTTTGAACTGGGCTGAATATAGTAAATTAAAAATATTCAGCCCTTTTATTTTTTAAGGAGGAGAAGAAAAAATGGATATTCTATATAGAGCCTGTGATGGAGCTATTTTTGACGAAGAATATGATTGTATGAACTATGAAGAAAAAATAAAACTTCGAGAAAAAGAAATTAATAAAATCCATTTCTTTGATGAAAATAATAAAAAATATTTTATTAAAGAAAATCCCTTTGACGATGATATTTATTATAATTGTGTGAAGATTCTTGTTGAGAATAAAACACAAATAGAAGCTCTTTCTGAGTTAGCTGAGTATTGCGGCTGGTGTGAGTTTGAACAAATTACTAGTCCTGGCACTTGGGTTAGACAAGCCCCAAATGATTATGCTCATCGTTATGAAGGATATTGGAAAAAAATTAATTGAGGGAATGTCCGAGTTGGTTAAGGAGTTAGTCTGCAAAACTAATATGACAAAGATGTCCGTGAGTTCGAATCTCACTTCCCTCTTTTTAATAAGATGTGGTGGCGGAATAGGTAGACGCAAGCTCGTGCGTCTGAGTGTAAAACAGAATGGATGCTGTTTTGCAACGAGATTTGGCCTTTGGGAGTCACAATTAAAATCAGATATATAAGGTGCAAATCCTTATCCACATTCTTAATATCTTTAATTAAAGGCTATGAAAATAACCTACTTTGACAAAAGTAAAGAGATAAAAGGAGAAAAAATTATGAATACTTTTCTTAATGAAATGAAGAGAAATGATAACATTACACTTACAGAAAATGGTGGAGTAACACGAAAGACAACAGAATCAAAAGTCCTAGATATGTTTGCGGTCGGCGGTGCATACAGAACCCGTTCTGATGAGGATGTTATCCTTCTTTTTAAGAACGCATTTGAGGAAGATCGTCTTCTGGCTATGAAGTGCCTATTTTATCTTCGTGATATTCGCGGCGGCCAGGGTGAGAGACGTTTTTTCAGAACCGCTTTTCGTTGGCTTTGTAACGAATATCCGCAGGTTGCTAAGGCAAACCTTGAGAATGTCAGTGAGTATGGTCGTTGGGATGACCTGATCTACGTTGCTGAAGGTACTCAGGTGCAGACTGCCGCATTTAATATCATTAAGCATCAGCTAGCTCTTGATATTCAGTGTAAGACTCCGTCTCTGCTTGCAAAGTGGATGCCTTCTCAGAATGCGTCTAATGCAGACACTAAGAGACTGGGACATGTTCTAGCAAACTTCCTGGGTATGACCAGCCGCGAGTATCGTAAGACTCTTTCTACTCTGCGTGAGCGTATCAACGTTCTTGAGCGTTTGATGAGTGCAGGTAGGTGGAATGAAATAGTCTTTGATAAAATTCCCTCAAGGGCTGGTGTTATCTATCGAAATGCTTTCGCTCGCCGCGACATTCTTGCTAAGAAGTATGAAGCCTTTGCCAAGAGTAAGGATACTAAGGTAAATGCAGATGCACTGTATCCGCATGATGTTGCTCACAGAGCTTTTGCAATACGTTACAATACTAGCCTTGAAGATCCTACTCGTCTTATGCTTCAGAAGTATTGGAATAATCTCAAGGACTTCTACAATGGCAGAGAAGAGAATGGCATCGCGGTTGTTGATGTGTCTGGTTCTATGAGCGGCACTCCGATGGAAGCTGCGGTTTCTATGGGCGCTTACATTGCAGACAAGGCACATGGTCCGTTCGCAAATCACTTTATCACTTTCTCTGCTCACCCTGAGTTGGTAAGATTTGAGGGAGTCGATATTGTCGATAAGCTCAACCGTTGCGTTCAGGCGGACTGGGGCATGAATACTAACGTACAGGCGGTATTTGATATGCTTCTTAACACCGCTATGAAGCAGGGTGTAAAGGCTGAAGACATGCCGACCAGAATCTACATCTTCTCCGACATGGAGTTTGATGACTGTGTATCTTTTGATCGTACTTCTAAGCGTTCTTACAGCTCTTGGAGTAGATGGGATGATTGCCGTACTGTCAACTCTATTGATGAGGTAAATTCTGATCTTGAGAACATTAAGCTGGAGTGGGCACGTCATGGATACCAGATGCCTCAAGTAATTTTCTGGAATCTCAATGCCAGAAATAACAGAATTCCTGCGATCGGTGACGGATTCAGTTATGTAAGTGGGTTCTCCCCTTCCATGATTGATTGCATCCTGAGCGGCAAGGACGGCTGGGATCTGATGGTTGAGAAACTCATGTCTAAGCGTTATGCGGCAGTAGTTGCGTAATCTCATATATAAAGGGTGTGCAAAAATTGCACACCCTTCTTTTTTTTATATATGCAAAAATTTCCTAGAACCTGATGAATAGATCTCAGAGACGACTCGGCCCGCAGACACCCGCATCTTGAAAACAAAATCTGGCTTGGTTTTTTTCTTTTGCATTTTTTAATTAAGGTCAAAAGTAGATAAATACCATTATAGATTTTTAAATATTTAGGTAAAGAAAAAAATTTAAAAAGGGGGCTTATATTAATGGTAGCTTTACTGTAGCAATATTCTTTGTCTGAAATTTTTATGTTTACGATTTTTTTAGCTTTAGCTATAAAAAGTTTAATTTCTTTTTTTGATTGGGCTTACGATCGAATTAATAAAGTTTTTAATAGACAAAACTCTAAGATAAATTATCAAAAAGAATTAGAGCGTCGCTTGCAGCATGGAAGTGAAATTATGTCTGTTTTAGAAAAAGATCAAAAAAAGACAGATGAAACATTAAATATTTTAACTAAAAAAATAGATATGTTAATAGATTCGGACAAAGATGCTATAAAATCATATATAACTAAAGAACATCATTATTTTTGTTACGAAGTCGGCTGGATTGATGATTTCAATATGGATTGTTTAGAGCGAAGATATAGTCATTACGCAGATGAGGGCGGGAACTCGTTTATTTGTGGTTTCATGGAATAGCTTCGTGCACTCCCTAAGCAGCCGCCGCAACAATAATTAATTAAAATACAAGAGATAAAAGGAGAAAAAAATGTCAACAATAAGTTCAAATCTTTATCCGCCTATAATACCAGATATTTTTCCTGCATTTATTGGAAATACTTGTAAAATTTATTTTTCTTTTTCTCAATATAATTCTTTAAATGATTTTAATACATAGTGTTTACAAGTATCTATTGTAGATACAAAGACAAATATGTCAATTTTAAGTTCTCCGACAGGAATAATGCTTACGAGTTTTTAGCAAGATTTTTCAATGAAGGGAGATTATAACTATTATGCAAAGATACCTGCGGATAATTTTAAAGAAGATCAAATGTATAAAATTCAATTACGATTTGTTGATAAATTTTGTAAGACTCCAATAGAATTAACAGAAAATTGGCTATCTACAAATAAAGATTTTTTTTCAGAATGGTCAAAAGTTGGTTTAATAAAGAAAATTTATAAACCAATTCTTAGAATTAATGGATTTGATGAATTTTAGAATAAAGATGAAAAAATAACTTTAACAAATCCTAATTTAGATATTATAGGAAAATTATAGACAAAAGGATAGGAATATTTAAAAAGTTATAATATAAAATTATATCATTTAGAAAATTTAAAAATACCTATCTTTGAAAGTGAAGAAATTTATACAAATAATTTTAATAATCCAAATGAATTTTATTATGAAGGGAACTATGAATTAATAGATGGAGAATAGTACACTTTAAAATTTACCTATACAACTAATAATTTATATACAAAAAGTGCTTATTATAATTTTATTATTATACAACAAGGAATAAATAAAATAAATGCTAGAATTTATGCTCTTCCAGACGAAGAGAAGGGACATATAAAAATTCAAATTCTTTCAGATAATTCATCTAATACAACTTTTATTGGAAACTTAGTCATAAGAAGAACTTCATCAAAATCTAATTTTCATAAATGGGAAGATGTAAATATTGTTCCTTATGTTACTGAATCAAAAATAAATTATACTTGGTATGATAGAACAATAGAAAGCGGTGTCTGGTATAAATATTGTGTGCAAAAACAAAATTCGCGCGGTTACCGCGGTGCAATAATTCAAATAGACTAGCCTGTTATGTGCCTCTTTGATGATATTTTTTTAACAACAGGAGATAAACAACTAAAGATAATGTTTAATCCTAGTTTAAGTGAGTTTAAATATAATGTGACAGAGTCTCAACAAACTACTATTGGAGCTAAATATCCTTATATAAATAGAAATAGTGCAAATTATTTTAGAAGTTTCCCTATTGGAGGCCTTATTAGTTCTCTTTCCGATATGACAAACTGGTACGATCCTCATTTTTAGTTTGGAGAATTTAAAAATAATAAAAATGAAATGGGATTATTTGCTACTAAAACAGAAGTATATGACAGCAGTAAGTAGTTATATAATAATTACAATGAAATTAATAATATAACATAGTACAATGATTATATTTATGAAAGAGAATTTAGACAAAAGGTTTACGATTTTCTTTATAAACATAATGTAAAACTTTTTCGCTCTACAACAGAAGGAAATATATTAATTAAATTAATGAATATTGATTTTCAGCCCATTGAATCTCTTGGTCGTAGACTATATTCATTTACTGCAAATGCAGTTGAAGTAGACGAAGCAACAATAAAAAATTATGATAAATATAATATTCAAAAGATTGGAAAATATAGTGAATATATAATTTATAAACATGAAAAGATAGGACAAATTTCTAAAAATTTTTTAGAAAATGAAAATGTTTTACCAAGTATTATTCATAAATATCAAAAAAGTACAAATGAAGGATATATAAATGAAATTGAGGGATTATCTAAAATAAAAATTGAAATTACATCCCCTCCATATTATATTACAACAACTTAGGATAGTCAATTAATAAAAGATACTTCTTCTAATAATTTAAATACAAATAAAATTTTAGGGTATATTATTAAAATAAATGGAAATGATTTTGTTGTAACTCCAACTTCAGAAAGAGTTCCACAAGAAAACGGAGAAGTGAAAATTATTCATACTGGTTTTTTTGAAATAAAGGATGATGATGTAATAATTAAAAATTTATCTTTTAAATATCCGGTTTCCGCAACAGTAGATTATGTGGTAAAATTAAATGAAAAAGAAGATTTATCTAATTTGATTTAGAAATATTATAGTTTTAAAACTATTGGACAACTTTTTGGAGAATTTAGTCCTCAAGATATGTTGGTACAAAAGATTTATAATAAATATCATATAAAAAATGATTATTTTTATCAAGATCTTTATAGTATAACTGGAATAGAAATTGAAACAGTAATACCAAATTCAATTATTTATGTTAGAGATTCTAAAGATAATGGTTTTAATAGACATGTTTTAGAAAATGGATATTTACGTTTAATGGATTCTGAAGTAAATATTCAAGGAATATATTTTTATGGAATTCATTTGTATGATAATGAATTTGTAGAAACAGGAGAAAGTTATGTATCTTTTTAGGACGTCACTTAGCCTATTTCTCATGGAATTTATAAATTTTCTCAACCTGCATTAGAAAATACAATTTATTTTGATAGACAAGCGGATTTAATTGCCGTAGAAGAGAGTGAAGTTATAGAAAAATCAGATAAAGACTTTATTCTTATTTTAAGATAGGCTTATAAAAGCGCAGACAATAATTATATTTATCATAATAATAAATGGTATCCTATAACCCCAAATCATGATATAATTTGTCCTATTGAAGGATTAATTAATTATTTTTGTATAATTGAGAAAGGGGTTTATAGTAAATGATATATAATTTTAATTATTTAAAAGATAAAGATTTTCTTAAAAAATTTGATAAACAAAAATTAAAATAGCAATATATAAGATTAAATGTTTTAACAAGAGATGAAAAACCTATTTAGCAAATTTAGGGAAAAATTCTTGGAGGAAGTTTTTCTTTTGATGGATCTTCCGGCATGAGAAGAACAGGAAATCTTTCGATGATTGCAGAAGAAGATAATAAAACTTTTGAACTATTATAGATGAATAAAAAAATTGAAGTTCTTACAGGCTTCTTAAATACAACAGATGAATATTCCTAGTATCCTATTTTATGGTTTCCTATGGGAATTTATGTTATTATTTCTTTAAATATAACACATGATGAAAATGGTGTTAATATTTCTCTTGGTCTTCATGATAAAATGGCTTTATTAAATGGAGAGTGCGGCGGCAAGCTCCCCGCGTCAGTTATCTTTAGTTAGAGAGAAGATATAGACGAAAATGGATAGACTCAAATTATCTAGCCTACTATATATCAAATTATCCAATAGTTAGTTAATCACTTTGGTGGAGAACAATTAGGAAAAATTCTTATTAATGATTTAGATAATAAAATAAAAAAAGTTATGAAATGGACAGGCTCTACTCCACTCTATTTATGTCAAAAAGATAACGATTCTAAATTTTATAAAACCAGTGTAGATAGTGAAGAAGAAATAAAACAAGTCTTTGAATATGGAGAAGATATTGGTTATATATTAACTGATTTTGTTTATCCTGGAGAGTTAGTAGGAAATGCTGGAGATACAGTTGTAACTATTTTAGATCAAATAAAAAATGTTTTAGGAAACTATGAATATTTTTATGACTTAAATGGAAACTTTGTTTTTCAAGAAATAAAAAATTATTTAAATACATCTTATTCAACCTCTATTATTAAAGAAATTTCTAAAGAGCATTATCAAGTTGATTATGCGGGTGGTAAATCTGTTTATACTTTTGAAGATGGAGAGATTATAAAAGCTTATAATAACGCTCCTCAATATCAACTTATAAAAAATGATTTTGTAGTATGGGGAAAGAGAAAAACAACAGATGGAGCATAGATTCCAATTAGGTATCATTTAGCTATTGACTCAAAACCGCAAACTGGTAATGAATATAAAGCATTTTTCTATGTAGATCCAGATGATAATATAGAAAAAGTTAAGAAGCCTTTGCTCTTTAAATCCAAATCTGATTTTCCAGAAAAAGGTTCTTTTATTCAATATTATTATGCGGAAGATGAAAATTTAATTTATAAATGGAGTGGAAAAGAATATCTTAAAACTGATTATTCTATTTAGTTAATTAAATCAACAGATTGGAGAACTGAACTTTATATGGCGGGGGTTGAAAGCGACCCCCTAGGACTAGATAGTAATTATTATTATACCTAGTTAAAAAACGAATGGCCTAAATTATATGATTTAAAAAATGAAAAGTTTTTTGATAATGTAGTTAATCAACCTAGTGATATAGATTTCTTTTTAGATTTTATAGATTCATCTGCCGCAATTTCAAGATTTAGCGTTCAAAACATTGGGCGAAGAACTGAAACATTGGTTGATGATTCAATTAATTGTATTTTTGAACCACAATATCCAGATCTTGTTGTTATTGAAACGGATACAGATGACACTAAAACAATTAGAGAAGATTGTGAAAAACGAGGACAAGAGTACGTTCAAGTATCTCCTGAGATTTATTCTCTCTTGGCGGGCGGTGGTTCGTTAAGATCAGCATTTGAAGAAATTAGAAAAGAATTATATCAATACACTACATATAATGAACAAATTTCTTTAACAACTTTACCATTTTTTTATTTAGAACCAAATAGTAGAATCACAGTTCGAGATACAAAAAGTGGTATTTATGGAGATTATATGATAAAAAGTATTTCATTACCATTAGATATAAATGGGACTATGAGTATGACATGTGTAAAAGCATTAGAAAGAATTTAAGAAAGGAGATAAAAATAAATGTATAATATTGGTCAATACAGATTTAATAACACTTCTTTTGACGATACAGATAATATTTATTATAGCACATTAGCTATGGAATATACATATTTATCAACTGACTCCTCTGCATTAGAAGATGGAATATCTTTTCTTAATTATTGTGGAAAAACTTTAAATGAAACTTTTAATAATACAGAATGTTATTATTTACGTTTTCAAGTTAAACAACGATTAGATTCTTAGCAAAAATTTTATTTAAAATTACGAAAATCTAATTCAATACAATAGGAAAGTGATATAGAGCAGACTATTGAAGAATATAAAGTACCGCAAGGAACCGGCGCAACTTATTTTTAGGTAATTATTTCTCCTAATTCAACTTATGACCAAATTGTCTGGGATTTAAAAAGAAGTATTATTGATTATGAAGCTTTATTAGGTAAAAGGGGCGGCCGCTTAATGGAAGTTACTGTGGAATCTTTTGTTAAATTAAAAGATATATTTACAAGTATCTTTGGAGAAGAATCTAGAGTAAAAAGTTTTTCTAAAATTGGAATTCAAGGCCCTCCCTTAATGCTTACATGTATTAATAGATAGCAAATAAGAATTGGTTATAATGGAATTTATGAAATTAATAATGGAACAAAAATTACTTCAATTAGTTTTGTTCCAAGAACAATTAATGATTATTTTATTATGGACTATGAATACTAGGAAGAAGAGGAGGAAAGTTAAATATGTATTCTTTTTATGGCGGAAGACCTGGTAATTCGTTTGTTATTGTTAAAGCTTTTTCAAGCGTAGATGAAATGAATACAAACTTTGCTTTAGGTCCAAATTACACAGAAGTTCGCTATGATGAACATGTTATTATAAATACTGAAAATAAAAATGATTAGCACAACGGAGAGCTTTATAGACGCGGTTATAATGGAGCAGTTTATATTGGCACTATTGTAGGACCTGCGGGAAGAGCTCCTATGTTACAAATGACAACCGAATCTGACGTAAAAAGCAAAACCGCAGAATAGGGTCAAGATTCAATGAAACAATAGGGATCTTATAATGTAGAAAATAATAGTTTAGTTCCAGGTAAGGACGGAAATAAATTCAATGACGCAATTACTTGGGTATCTTGTTGTATTAGAAACGAAAATAATTCAGATTCTACAGCATATATTGGTTTTACTATTCCTTATACTATATTTAATTGGTCAATTAAACCTATTGCTCCAGAGAATTCTCCTTCTATTATCAGAGCAAAAAAAGATAACGAAGAAGATGAAGATCATCCTTTCTATGAAAAACTTACTTTCCAACTTCCAATAGGAGAAAGTTTTGATAATTTAAGAATTGGAAAATCAACAGATTTTGCTATTGTTAATGGTCAACAATAGTCTTGTGCAGGAGCATTAATTTGCGATTATTATGACTATAGCACCAATCCGCCAACAAAAAATATTAAAAAAATTGGCGATCCAAATATGATTTCTAATATTCGAATGAATGATAAAAATTAGATAATTGTAACTTGGAAACTTGATTCGACATAGACAAATTTGGGTGCTATTAATGAAATTCAATAGATTGCGGTAGATGATAACAATAATTTATTAATTATTTATTCTGATCCAACAAGAATGGGAGATTAGAGTTAGTTAATTTCTTATAATGGGAAAAAATGGAAAAGAGCTGGAAGTATAAAAACTATCAGTGGAACAAAAGTTTTTTATCAAGATGAAGATCCGCAAGATGATGAAAGAAAACCTTATGATTTAAATTTCCATAAAATGTCTGATGGAAGTCGTGAATTTCAAATTTATCTTGAAGAAGATGGAGATTGGAATAATATTAAATTAAGTTCAACTTCTATAAAAAGTGTTAAACCTAATCAAATTGAATCAGAAATTTTAAATAGATTAGATGATAGAGCTATTGATGCTACTACAGAAATTATAAATTATGGGAAAATAAAATTAGATTAGAATGGTACAATATATACTGAAAAAATAATTGAAGGAACAAATGGGACACAAACAACAGAAGAATAGGTAAAGATTTCATCTAATGATGGTTTATTTGCTAAGAAGGGAACTATTGGTGGATGGACTATTGAAGAAAATAAATTATCTACTTCTTTTGTTGAAACAAATACTATAAATTCTGTAACACGTACAGGAAATACTATTGTAGAAATGAATTCTAAAACAGGAACTTTTCTTCTTGATTCTAATTCTATTCAAAGAAATACCTTAATTGAAGCGGGGAACATTACTTTATCTAGACCTGTTAATAAAGGACCTTATTCAATAATAAATTCTGATGGAATTTATATAGGTACATTATCTGATCCAGAATAGGATTCGACAATAATCAATTAGCAAACTGTTATTCATAATAATGAATTAATAATGGCAAATAATACAAAAAATTCTAAATTAACTTATAGTAATTTATATATTAATGATTCAAGTCATCCTGCTTTAGCTGATGGAACGCTTCGTTGGAAAGTTCTTTCTGCAAGAAGACAAGTTTTAGATACCTTATATGTAACTATATATCATTGTGGTAATTTATTTTGGGCACACTTTGATGGGAGCTACGATCCTGTAAACTTCACACAAGATTGGCATAATCGATTAGATGCTTATATTCCTATTATAGAAGGGGATGACGCTAATCTTTCTGCATCTAAACGATATGCTCCTCCAGTGCAATTAGACCATTATGTTGACGCACAAAGTCCTTGGCATCCTAGAATGATTTTAAGAGTTCGACCTAGAGGAGATTTAGGATTGTATCATATTCTTCCTTCTTCTAATGCTCAAAAAACAGATACAAATATGTATGATGTTACAGTTACAGAAAAGGATAATTTTGAACAGCATGATATTTTTTGGCCACATATTGGATAATTAGAGGTATTAAAATGGCGGCGACTAATGGTTTTTTCGGACAAATACGAGGTCCATTTACTCAAAATGAAGAAGTTTTTACAAAGATTCAATCTCAATGTTTAAATCCAATAAATTATATTTCTAAAATAGGAGTCCATTTTGTTGGGAACTCTGATTTAGATTTAGAAGGAAAGAAATAGGGAAAATATTTTGTAAAAATGAATAATATTTAGTTTCAACTTGGGAAGACTAGAATGTTAGAACTAGAAGATGTAGAAATTACATCTATTAAATTTTCTCAAGATGTCAGTGATAAAATATATATTGATTATCAATATAAATAAAAAAAACGTGTAGATATTAATTTATCTACACGTTTTTTTTTATTTATAAAAAATTAATTTCTTTAACCTATATGGGCCCAGAATATGTCGCATTCTTCCCAGTTCGTGTCAATGGTTACCGTAGAACTATTTGCTCCGGTTGTTGGCTTGATAAAATGACCCAAACCAAGCGTTCCGTCTGGCCTGACAGTAATTATAGCCCGAGGGTTGGCCGGCTCTTGTGACAGCATGTATTTATTAATATAAAAAGGCGGAGCACAGTATTTCGATTTTGTTAAATTTTCATCATCATTGCTAACGATTGGAATATATGCTTTTATTGCACCACCTAAACCGACAGTCATTCTCCCAGTAAAATGTGCCCAGAACAAATTACCGCAATGATAGACCGTAACTTTAAAAGCGTCTTTTACAGCACGTTCCGGAGAAAGTACGGACCAATGGGCAATGTTACCAACACCAGCAACATTTGGTCCGTAAATATCATACACAGTGTGCGCTGAAGAGGAGTCTCTTACTGTGATGTCAATCTGACCCGCTGAGATATTAGTGTCCCAGCTTTTATTGATTGCTTCGTACGTATCGTATTCTTCGTCGTATACGTCTATATACCCATTAGAATTGCCAACACCGTATGTAATCCGTGCATCCGAATATACATGATTCTCATCTTGCGGGTCTTTTTGGAGTAGCCGTAAAGTGCATCCGCCATTTATCATCGAATCATTCCAGCAACCAAATTTAGATGTTCGTGTCACATTTTCACTAACAACTTCCGTTCGTACGAGACCTTCCGTAGAAATATCCCATCCACCTACGCTTCCAGCCGTTGCTACGAGACCTTCTTTAGACAAAGATGCGACTTCGGTGTTGTTAACATCTTTTACAAGGACTTTACCATCCTGTCCGACATCTGATCCACCAGCCTGAATTGTTCCACCAAGAATAACATTACCCATAACTGACCCCGCTATAAGTTTGCTGGCACTAAGATTTGCCACCGCAGAATCGCCAAGCTCTGCAGCAACCCACGTACTTCCGTTCCATCGATAAATTTTATTACCATCGTTGGTATCAAACCACGTGTCGCCAACCTTCTTGCCTGTCGGAGCAGAAGTCTGATAATATACGGAGTTTTTGGATTCGGCGGTAGACTTGGCTTCATCGGCGACCACGCTGGCCTCATACGCCACCTGATTAAGGGACTTGAATGAACCATCCACGAATTTATAGATCGGATGTTCCGGATACAGATAGATTTGATACGTGCTGTACAAATACCCAAGGGAAATATAATAGTATCCGTCATCAGAAGTCGGAACGGTGGAAGTGAAGAACCCAGAGCTTTTAACTGTAAACATTTTCCCAGCCAATGTGCCAACAAGATAACAAGTTTTATTAGCCGTGAGGGTGATGCCTGAAGCGTTGTTGCGAAGTGTCAATGACGGTAACGAAATATAGTTATTAGAACCAGTTCCGCCAGCGCTTATTGCAGTCGAGCACCAAAGAATCGGCTTTGTGATGTCGAACACACTACCGCCCGCTAAGTGGAAATATCCGCCATCATCGCTAACTATAAAATGACTGGCACTTATAGCGCTTTTAGCTTTTATTGTATTATTCAATCGAATGCGATCGTAATAGTTAGTATTACCACTATCATACGATGCATCTGCCCACCAACCTTTTTCTACTGTTGTTCCGGCAACGTCCGCATTCTCTCTATACGTTAAATGTACAACGGTACCAGCGGTAAAATGCGTAGTTGCTCGCGTTGTACCTTTGTAGTAAACAGGGATGGCGGCGGTCTCAGAATTATCTGCCAATGTCAATGTTAGAGTGACAGCTGTGGACGATAACCCCGCATAAGGAAGCCAATATGCAATTTCTTGACCATTGGCTAATTCGAAAAAGCCCGCTCTGCCAGTCCATACATTCGTGGCCGCGGTTTGTGTTCCGACAACGATTTCTTTTCCGGCAATATAATTATTAATAGCAGTAACAGCTCCAGTTGCTTTTTCATCAACGTCAGCAATGGCCGCGTCGGTGTCTTCAGGAGCTGGTGTCCAGTCGGTTGCTCGGTTACCGAGTTCGACCTTCATGTTCTTAACTTTTACAACAGTTCCGGCAGAACAGCTTACGATATAAACTCGAACATAGTTTGATTCGCTAGCCGCTTGAGCAGATGTTATGGTGTATGTTCGAATATATCTCCCGGAAGGGGTTGTATTCAAATAAATACTCACATTTTGTGTTGATGCTAATTCGGTACCATTGTGTTGTACGTATATTCTCCCAGTATCTAACGAATTTCCACTAGATTCGTATTCAAATGAAATGGACATAGTCCGTCCTTCATCATGCGCTAACGGCTGACCATATAAACTGAAAGAATACAGAGGAATAATACCATTACCACCTTCTGTAGTTACAGTCCTCGTGTGCTCTTCGTCGCCTTTTAATATCAGATTTCTACCACCAACTTCAAGCCCATCGATTTCGTTTTTGGCGGTTTTTGCATCGACATAAGCATCATTCACATCTTCCGGAGCAGGGGTCCAATCTGTAGCTGCTGCGCCAATCTCTAGTTTAAAATTTTCGATATAAGTTGTGCCTTCACTGCTGAATGTTGTGACAATCTTATCCACTGTTTTTCCGGCGGTCGATGTAAGGGTAAATGGTGACCAAGCATTATTCTGATTTGGCTGGTTAATAGACACCATGGTTCCGTCTGTGTGGTGTATGCGCAAATACATTTTGTTGAATTTATCGTCTGTTCTGAACTGCGCCCATTTGCCAGAAATGGTGTACTGAACCCCTTCCTCAAAAGTTAGATCCGGAAATATAGTATCTACGCCTTTATTAGTGTTCACATATAAATATCTCGTAGTTACCGGCAAACAATATTTGTCGTGGTACATTCCAAACCCTTCACCAACCGCATTATAAGTCGGTCCAGTCCATGGGTCCTTCGTAAAGAAAGCCCTCTGGAGAAGATTACGTCCACTCAAATCACCAGTATCTGTAATTGTAAACATAGCATTTGTCGTAGTCATGTTTGTCTCCTTTCAAATATAACTTACATTACTTCCACTTCACAGAAGGCAGTAAGCTTAGTGTTAACAAAGTCTCCGTCGACATAAACAATCTTTCCGCTCGTCGCCATACCTGACGGATGTGTTTCTTCACCGTCTTTGTCCAAATATGACCAGGTGTAAGACGCGGTTGGAGTGTATGTCTGTTCAGCCCATGCGTTGCTTACGTATTTCATAAGCTTTACAGAATTTGTTGCCGTATCGATTTTGAAATACATGTCGTTCGCGCTCGGACTTGCAGGGGCCGTTTTGGAAATAACCTCTGTCGGAAGCGGATCGATCTCAACACCATTACGATAAACCTTGACATACATGGCACCTTCTGCAATACCGTTGACAAATTTATCGCCGGCAGTCGAAAGGATCTCAGCCTGAATAGGATCGGTCTTGTCTCTCACAGTCACGTAGGCGGTATATCTGAGCGTTCCGCTAGTGTAGTACATCTGACATCTATATGATGCCGAACCATTCACGTCCGAAGGATTTACGGTTAATGTCTTGGTGGTGGTTTTATCGCCGATTAACTCATAGCCGTCTGTTCCATACTTAGCCCACTGAAAATATGTATTAGAACGTTCTGATGCACCGTAATGCAAGTGCGCTTCAAGTGTAACAGAATTCTCTTTATTTGTTATTACGTCTCCCTGGGGCGTCTCAATATAACCGTAATATACAGATTCTCCTGTATCACCAGTCTGAGACCTGCCAAGCGTGTAGTAAGCAACGAACTGTGCTGTGTTACCGTCGCTCTTTGTGACAGTAAATGTTAATGTTACCGTCTGATTGGCAATGGCATCAACCAGCTTACCACCAGCCGGGATTGTATATTTAACATAGCCATCCGAGGAAGCCGTAGCTCCTTGCGTGTTCTTCGTAGCCTTCGTTGAGGCGCTATTGTAATGTAAATCGCCAGCCGTAACGGAGCACGCTACACGGTTTATTCCTTCATAGGCTGTAAACGGAATGTTGATGACTGTCTGTGAGCTGGTCGGAAGAATCTTGTCGTCCACTCCGCAAGAAAGAACATCAGAGTAATTGCCGAGTACGACGCTGATCGGAGATGTACCGGGGGTACCGTCTTCGCCCTTCACACCTTGTGCACCATTTCTAACAGCTGTAAGTGTCAATGTGTCAAGAACGGCGGAAGACGTGGTCGTTCCTGCAAACATCTTCACAACGGCATAACCGTATTCGAGGACTTTCGGAAGTATCGAACCATCAGAGGCAAGTCCCGTTCCGGAAGCAGGCAGAGCTGATGTTCCGCTAGCAGGATAGAACTGAGTTCCATCAGGCTTAAACACCGCAAAACGTGTAGCATAAGCAACTCTATCTCCAGCGCCTGTACGTTTATATGCATAAATTTTTGCGTTGCCGCTAAGGACTGTATAATCCGTTGTATCCGCGTTGCCACGAACTATCTGACTCGAAGCCTCGAGAATATAAGTTACAGCATCAGCACCGTCTGCACCGGTTTTAACCTTTGTAAGTGTAAACTTCTTTACAATATCAGTCTCGCCGGTTTTCTTAGCTGTAAACGTTACAGAGCCTACACTGAGTCCTGTTGCCATGCCAGTGATACGGACGTGATTGTAATGAAGTCCCTGTATGCTGGAATCATCCCAGTTCGTTCCGTCCGTCGATTTCTGATACTGAATATCAGTCGGTGCACTGATTGTGATCTCCCACTGACTTGTCTCATCAACAGAGCCTCTGAAAATGGTAAGCTGTGTGTAAGCGTCAGTAAATGCAGTATCCACAGGTGCACCGGTTTCGTCTGCCGGGATCATCTGGTCTTCGTTCGTAAGGATGGCCGCTAATGTAGACTGACCTGCTGCACCATCATGGATCTTCGTGATAACGTGCACATCGATAAGACCATCAACGGATGTAACTACTCTGAAGGTTGCGACGTCGTTCTTGAAATATGCAGCATGTGTGGTCGACTTTGCGTTGATTTCAAGAGTGGCAGAACCTGCTGTGTTCGCAATATCTGTCCAACTGTTACCATTCTTGTACTGCCATTTTGAAATTGTGCAATTCCCGTATGTTGCTGTGAGTGTAATGGACTCTGCCCCTACAAGAGTCTGGCTGGTGTTGTACTTGAATACATTCTCGCCAGTAATTCTCACATACGGAACCGACGCAGCCTGCCTTACAACAGAATATGTAATTTCTCCTGCTGCTGTAAGTGGAAGGTTCGTTGCCGGCTCATTATAGTTGGCCGTGCACTTAAATGTCACGCTTGAAATGCTCGTATTCGTAAAAGGATTTCCAGTAAGCTTGAGTGTTCCATCGGACTGAGCTTTGGCCCAAGACGGAAGAGTGGTGAACGATGTAGCGTCATTCGTCTTATAAGTCCACGTAACCTTTGGATTAGAAGTAGACGCAATTCCAGGATTGAGCTGTGATCCACCGTAATATACAATCGGCGTAATCGTAACATTGCCGGAGCTATTGGCCCAGTTCGGTGTATAGGTATTGTTGTCAGGTGTATAAATGACTGTGGTAGCTCTGTTGCTCGAAGGGGTGACTGAAAACTGCCCGATGTCAGTTGTGTCGACAATCGTTATGGTCCCCCATGCTTTAGCACTTGACGCCATTTTCTTTCTCCTTTAAAATATTATTTTTCATTTTCAATTAATCCTCCTCAAGATTAAGAGTTACTTCACAATCAAATATTGCTTTTGTAGCAACATCTGCATTTGTGATCTAAATTGATTTTCCATTTATGCGGGACCAATTTTTATCAACATTTCCATTTTTATCTTTTTTAATCCAATGATAATTTAAAACATGATCTGAATAATCCTTAGTCCCATAAAAAACATTACAAGTTAAAATTGTTTGAATATTTCTTCTTAAAAAAACATCCCCCGCAGAAGAGCTAATAACTACATTAATTGCACTTTCTCCATGTTGCCCTGTTAAACAAACGGGCTCAGTCTCTTTTTTTGTTCCATCTGAATAAATATATATTGTTTTTTGCCATATATAAGTAGTGCTACTCCAAGTCGGAGGATTTAATGACCATCTTTTATCTGAAATATCTGGCTTTTCTATAGGATCATTACTAGCTAACCAATAAAGAGTTGAAGTCTTTAAAACAACAGTATCTATATTATTTAATCTTTCTTCTACTGTACCCTTATCATAGTCAAGATTTCCTAAAACCTATTTCAAAGATTTTTCATCGTTATATTTAATGTTTTCTACTAAAATCCCAATAGGAATTTCTTCAGAATAAGTTCCATCCTTATATCTAATTTTAATAGATGATAATTTATTCATTGAATATAATTAATCCTCCTTTCTCAAATATTTTTAATTTATTATATAAAATAATTATATTTCAAAATATTATTATCCTTCTGTTGTTGGTGTTTGATTTTCTTCTGCTGGTACTAAATCTGCCGGATTCCACGTTTTGAGTTGCCCATCGCTTGAAAAGCCAACATAAATTGAACTGTTTGCATTTAATGTCCCTTGAATTGTTTGATTTTTAACATTGGCCAAAAAAGTATAATATTGCACAGTATCAATGTTATTTGTTATACCGCTTAATAGTTTATTTTCACTTGTCATAGAATATAATAATTTGTTCCTAGAACATCTAACATCAAAAGTATTGCTACTACACTCCATTGAAAAATAATTATTATTGCATTTATCACCAAACGTATTAGCAGAGCAATCATTCCCGAACGTGTTAGAAAGACAATTATTCCCAAACGTATTAGCAGAGCAATCATTCTCGAACGTGTTAGAAAGACAATTATTCCCAAACGTATTAGCAGAGCAATCATTCCCGAACGTGTTAAAGGAACAGTTATCTCCAAACGTATTATAAAGACAGATATTTCCGAATGTGTTAAAATAACAGTTATTTCCGAACGTATTAGCAGAGCAATCATTCCCGAACGTGTTAAAGGAACAGTTATTTCCAAACAATACGATACAATTAAGTAAAGCAATCAGCAATCCTGCCTCTTCATCAGAATCCTGATAATTGAAAAATGTTTTAATCGTATTTTCTGACACATTTGTTTTATTATTTATATTAAACTCCATTACAGATACATCAGACATCACTCCTGTTGATTCTGGATCATAAGAAAATGTATAACACCATACAGGATTCTATTGATCAATACCAGTAATAGCATCACCATATTGCAACGCAGTATATTTTCCTACAAGTGAACTAACCGTACATTCTGTGATTTTATATCTCGTAAACTGAATCTGCTTAAAGTCATACGGACACTCATTACCATGGTCGTCCTTCATGTAATAAACCACGCCATGTCCATTCTCACTGTCAGCCCAAGCAAAACGATTTGTATCGTTATCAAGACAATATTTTAATTCCCAAGCAGCAAAATTACAGTTTGCATAATACTCATCACCCTCTCGTTTACAAGCTCTAGCATTTTCATTTAATGTACTTGCATCATCTGCCCAGACAATAATATCAAACGGATGCTCCACTGCACGAGACTCCTGTTGCGTAGTTGTACATACGTAGTCTATAATACGATAGGACTGGCCAGGAACAAGCTTCCCGCCATCTCTCAATGTTTTTAAATCATCATAGGAAATACTTTTCATTTCTGAAAAATTTAATCTTTCTTCAACAGTTCCTTTTGTAATATCAAGATTTCCTAATACCTATTTTAATGTTTTGTTATCATTATAATCAACATTTTCTATTGAAACTCCAACAGGGACTTCCTCTGTATAAGTTCCATCTAAGTTTTTAATTTTTATAGATCTTAATTTATCCATTAAATATTAGAGTCTCCTTTCTTAAAGACTTTTATATTAATATTATTTTTTTAAAAAACGGCTTTTCCGTCATATCGGATGCACGACTTCCTGCTCCGTCCCTGTTATATCGTTCGGTGTCTGTAAATATTGAAAGCCGGCATGTTCTCAAAAGTATTAAACATTTTGAATTACCTCCTTATATCAGATGATCATTCGTTGGGCTATGTAATAAACGCTCACATTTGTCAGTCTCTTTTGTTAAAATTTTCCTCCATAGATTTTTACTGTGCCGTTAAGCAAGCCGTAGGATTCGCCATAATATGTGCCATAAATTATTTTCAAATCCGATAATTTTTCGCCCATTTGTTTTTCAAACGTACCAGTTCTGCCGCTTTGCCAGCAACCAATCATCCAGTGTGTTGCTGTGCTGCTAATCACAACCGTGTACCTTCCACGGTCCCTCGTCCCAACGTTACCATATCCATCATAATTACTTGTTCCAACGTTGTTACTTTTTCTGTGCAGTCCATACCACAGCCAATTTCCTTTTGTCTGTCCTTCTTGTGCAGTGATCACTAAATCTGGGGCAAGTAATAGAAAATCATATTTGCCCCATTCTTCTGGAATGCTAACAGTTTGTCTGCCGCTACTGCCGAGTGCATCAACAAACGTGAGTGTTTTAAGAAAATTCAACTCACTTGGAAATGCAACCGTCACGGGATTAAACCCTTCCACACCGTCAGGAACTTCGTATGTTCCATTCTCGGTAACTTCTAACGGCTCGATGATGGGATTCTGTCCGAGGCGGATAAACGCATTGCCCTCGCCGTCAATCGCGCTTGTAAGGCTCACATCCCCGTCAATCACAACTCTATCGCTCACGACATGACCTCCTTTAACGGATTGTCCTCGACGTAACAGTTGACTACCTTTGACGTACCCCGAAGCCCCGTGTTCGTCAGGAAGTTCATACAAATTTGCGCCTGCATATTTGGAGAAAGCATTAAGGTTTCTTCTTGTGTTAATGTCCACGCAATTTCTTTTGTTGTAACCTTGGCCGTAGATAAATCACGTTTAATAATTTTAAATAAATTATTTTGTTTAATTATAAGAATAGCTTCCTTAATCTATTTAACTTTTATAATTTTAAAATTATTAAAAATAATAGTAGGAGTAGTGCCTATTGTTATAGTCATTATTTACCTCCATATTTTTATATTATTTAAAAAATAATTATTATATTCAAATTCAAATATTTCCTAACTTATTAAAGATTTTATTTGTTATATAAACAATCTAATCTCCATAAGTAGAAATTAAATCTGCAACTAACTATTCTTGTTCAATAGTTAGATTTACATTATAAGAAAACATTGCGGCATGTGTAATTTCATGACATAAAACTTTTTTCAAAAGTTTTCCAGTTAGCGTCTCATTTATATAAATTGTCCTTGTTAAATTATCACATGCTCCAATAGAATAATCTCCAGATACCCTCCGAAGAAGAGGGTAATCTGGAGACACAAAAGCAAGTTTCCAATAAATGTTATTTATAAGAAACATTAAAATTATGCAATTTTACTAGCTAACGTAGTCATTTTTTGACGTAACGTAGCTTTTTCTTCTGGAGACGCATCCTTAATCATTTCGGTTACATCAGTAGAAAGCTCTTGCAAATATGCTTCTAACTCTTTTAATTGAGATTTAGGATCATTATGCATTTCTTTCCCCTCCATATACATGCGGCGGCGCATTGGGCTTCTACCCTAACGAGGATCACGGCTCATCATACCAGGCATTTCAGTGTAATAAGATACACCGCCACTACCATTTCCGCCACCATTGTTTGGATAATACATATATCCATTCATACGCTCCATTTCTCTATATTCTGGAGACATTTTATAATATGGAGTAGTATAATAATTAATATTAGTTTCGCCTTGTCTTTGGGCTTCGTCTCCTTTTTCCATTGCCTATGTAATAGTGCAATAGTAAATAGCTTCTGCTAAATCTTTAATCATGTCAACCGCTTCGCCAAGTTCATGAGCATCTACTTTTGAAATATCTCCTAATTGCCCTTGAACACAGCTCATTAGTTGTTCTTTCATCATCTTTAAAGAATCTGTACTCATTTCTTAACCTCCTTACGCTGTTCTAATCACTGACAATGAAGCTTCACGTCTAACTTGAATAGACGGAGTTGGTGTTGCAGCTGGATCATCTTCTGTTCCATCTACATAAGCTCCAGATACAGTTACACAGCATCCGCAAGGAACGGTCACAGAAGCTGTTGTGTTTACATGCCAATACTATTCTGCGGCAGCCGGGGTCACGATCGCAACACTCTCTGGTATAACAACGCCATTAAGCGTAATTCCGACTGCTATAGGAGTGACTTCTCCACCCTCAGGAATTTGAATATTTCCTTGTAAAGTCACTTCATATCTTGCAAAACGATTTGAAGTATTGCCATTTAAGTTAAGAATTCCAGGGACAAGGGGAACTACGTTCCCCTTATTGCAAGGAATAGAAACATGATTAAATGGAATTGTTCCATTTAATGACACTAAAGCGTCTGCAGTTGTTACATAACTAGCCATAAGCAACCTCCTTATCAGTTATAAAATCCATTGTTGCTGCATCCGCATCCGCATCCACTATTGCAATTACATCCAAAAGGATTTGGAACTACGTATGCAGGAACCGGAGTTGGACTTAAAGCTCTAAGTAAGGCAGTTGTTTGAGCGGCGTTATCATTTAAAATCTGACCAGTTTGAGCATTCTGAGAAGCTGCTAAATTAGCAAGATAACTCTGCATTTGAAGTTGCTGATTTTGAGCTTTAAGAGACTCAATTTCTTGCTGGCAAAGTTTATCAAGAATGGCCTGAGTATTAGCAGTATTAGAAGCAATTACATCTCTAAGCGCATCGGTTACCGCAGCTCTATCTGCACAGGCTTCTGTCGCTACAGTATATTTAAGATCAGCTAATCCCGCCCTATTTTCACAGCAGCAATTTTGCTGATTCATAGCTATTGTATTAAGCTGAGTAGAAAGATTTGCTTGATTATTGTTTAACGTCTGAAGAACGTTTGCCTGAGCATTACAACGAGAAATTTCTGCACCTGAGAAACCTGCATTAAGTGCAGCAGTAATGCCATTAATACCACTAACAACAGCACTTTGATCAAAACCACGCTGAATATCTGCATTTACATCCGCAGTAACAGAAGCACCGCCTCCATTATTCCAGCCATAGCCATTTCCCCATCCACCCATTAAAATTAAGATGAATAAAAGGATAATCCAAGCGCCATCACCATTAAAACCACCAAAACCACTGTTATTTGCGTTACCAGTCGCGGCCGCAATATCAGATAATGAATAACCACCATTGCTATTATTAAACATCATAAATTTCCTCTTGCTTTCCAAAGATTTCTTATTTATTTTGTTACTTTACATAAGCTGATTTTTCAAATTTGCTAGTTCTTTATCGAAGTCTATTCCCCTTTGTGCGGCGAGGTTGCGCGCTAACATTTCCAACCCAGACACATTTCCGTTTTGTGCCATCTGCACCGCATTATTAATAATTGGATTATTTTGACCCTTCTTCTGTAAAATATTCATCACAAGTTGCTGCGGGTTACTACCACCTTTTATCATTTGAATTAATTGTATAGGATTAACATTATTCATAATTTTCTCCTGTTTAGAAATTCATTGTATTAGCTTTACTCTGCTCATTAACTGGCTCTTGAGATTGCACAGGCTGGATCGCCGCCATTAGCGTTTGAATTGCTTTATTAAATTCATTTCTTGTTACAAAGTCTGTTGAACCATATGGATTTTCATCCTAAGTAAAAGTATAAGTTTTAAAAGTAGCAGTCCCATCATTATTAATTTGTTTTGTATAGATTTTTCCATTGCCTAGGTCAGTAAATACCCAAAGGGAACCATCTAAATCAATTTGACATGCTCTAGCTTCATCTTTTGATGAAACTGGTCTGCATTTTAAAAATTGAGTCTGTGTATGAGTTAACAAATCTTGAGAAGAATCAACTCTTCTGTTGCCCATATAGTTATCATATGGAGTGTTGCTCAATAACATGTTATTGTTCCCGTAAGGGGGTTGCATTTGCATTTGCCCCATCATTCCATATTGAGGCTGTTGCAAATTTAGACCAGGATTATTGTAATTTGCCATTACATTTACTCCTTTCATACTCGAAGCTTCTTACAAAAAATACTTATATTATACGCGTATGTAGGTTTATTTTTCCTACTTTTATATATAAAAAATCTTTTTTATCAATTAACTTATTTTGACCAAAAGATTATTTGACAAAATAAAAAATTTTTATTATAATAAGCTTGAACAGAAGGGAGTTAGATATGAGAATTTTATCTTTAGATTTATCTACGCATTCAACGGGATTTGCAATAGGAGAAGATAATACTCTTTAGAATCATGGTTGTATCATGTCTTCTTCAAAAGATGTGAAAAAAAGAATCTTAAAAATGCGGGATGAGATAGCTGAATTAATTAAAAATAATAATATATAGAAAATTATAATGGAATAGGTGCGGCCATAGTATAATTCACACACAAACAAGGTCTTAATGTGGCTTCAAGCGGCTATAGTTATAATTGCTTATGAAATAGATCCAAAAATTTAGTGTGATTTTATAGGTGCTAGTGAGTGGCGGGCGGCGCTTAAAATTAAACAGGGCCGCGGTATAAAACGCGAAGCACTGAAACCGCAAGATATATAGTATGTAAAAAATAAATATGGATTAACTGTTAATGATGATGAAGCAGATGCTATATGTATCTTTGACGCATATCAAGAAAAGTTTTAGAATGAAATAAACTGGGGATAAAATTATCCCCAGTTTTTATTATTATTCTTCTTCTGTTTTTTCTTCTTTAGTTAAAGAAAGCTCATAATTTTCTTTATCTTCTTTTGCCTGCTTATCAGCTAAAGATCTAACTTGATCCATTAAAGGATCTGTTAATAAAATTATTAACCAAGCAGGCAATTCAGAATTATTGATTAAATCTGTTAAATTCTTTTTATATTCTTCTATTAATATTGTAATTGGTTTATTCATTTCCTTTTATCTCCTATTAATTATAATTAAAGATCTTCTTCGTAAACTTTTTTATAAATCTGTGCTATTAATCTTGCCACATTAAATTGAGCATTTGGATAAACTGTTGAATTGATATAAAGATTCTAAGCTGAAAGAGTAGAAGTCTGAATTGTATTTGCTACTAATCTTTTTATGTCTGCCTCTGTTAAAACATTTAAACGGTCAATATCAGCCTGTGTTGCATATAAATAATCAAAATGATTTTGCAAAGTATTTCCACCTGGAACGGTAACTACATAAGGATTAATCATTGAACTTCCGCTCCCAAGTGTCATACCGCCTCCACTTATATAACCTCCAGCTCCAAAAGAACCCGCACCGTTAAAAGTGACCCCAGAAGAAAAAGTGGTAGTATTAGAAAAAGTGGTTACATTAGAAAAATGAGCAACACCATCTGCAGAAATGCTCCAATTCTTACCACCTATTGATCCATTACTTCTAAAATATAAACTTCCGGCTTCAATAGATCCTCCACTTTTTAATTTTAAATTTCCAGCAGATAATTCACTTGATCCAATAGTCCAGCCGCCAATTTTTCCAGATTTTGCAATTAAAGTTCCTTGTTTATCAACTGAAAAATTATTTCCAATAGATAATCCATCTTGTGCTAAATAAAATCCATTTCCTGTTTTATTCAAAGCGTTATGTTCATTTGAAAAAATCTTTCCAGAACTATCTAAAGTAATTTTTCCACCAGTTAGTTGTTTATCTCCAATAGTCCAACCGCCAATAGTTCCAGATGAAGCGATTAAAGAACCATTTTTATTTACAGAAAATTTTCCATTACCATATTTAATAAATGGTTCGGTTAAATCAATTATTAATCCAGATTTCCCTTCTACATAATTACCACTTTTAATCTGCGCTGTGTTTTGAGAAGGATCAATAATAATCTGTCCTTTCCCTGCTCTACCAAATTCAGTTTTTCCAGTCTAACTATCTAAGAAAATGGTGCGGTCGCCGCTATTATAAGCGAATAAACCAACTTCTTTTGTTCCATTGTTATAGCCTACTTCGCCCATCAATAATCCAGTAAAAGTATTATCACTATTTTTTCTTCCCGCACCTATTTGCGGAGATAAAATATATCCATCATCATTATTTATTTTGATGCTATTTCCATCCCATTCATTTAAATGAGCAAATCCATATTTATTCAAAAGAAAATGAATAGGAATCATTAATTTACCAATACTAGTTGATTTTGCGGTTTTGACCTAACAAATTAATGAAGTATCTACACATAAACCGTCATATTTCTAAGCTGGTCGCGCTCTCCATTTATTACCCTAATAATTATTTTTCTCTAATATTTTTAATAAATTATTACTAGAACTTACTTTATATTTTAAAGAAGATGAAATATCTTCTCCTTCATTCGTACAAATAAACTTAAAAGGCTAAGAATTATCATATTGAGGATTTGTTCCATCTGAAGAGTATATAACATATCTAAATCCAGTATATTCTTTTAAACTAATTCTATATTTATCATCTATAACTTCCGCAATAGCAACTGGAAGAGTTCCATAGTAAACTTTATCCTATAATGTAATACTACATTTAATAATATTAACAAGAGCGGGGTTCTTTTTAAGCTAAAATTTATTTATTCTAATCTGACCTGAATTAGTTCCTACTTCAAACGCTGATTCTTTGTTTGTACTTTGTAAAATCCCCCATGTAATAGAGGATATTGTTGTATTTGTCTTTTCTTTTGTTTGTCCCTACCAAACTAACTCTCCATTTCGCCACAGCTGAGCCTTAAAAAGAGAATAATATTTATTAGGATCAAGATTATATTCTATCTCACTATTATTTACTCCAAAATTTATTTTATAACCATATTCACTGTTAGGGCTTTTTGTTACCATAGGGAATTGCGGCGGGTTGTTCATTTTAGTATTAGGAATAATTTTGACTAAATACTAAGTCCCATTTGTTCCTGGTTCACCCTGTTTAGCAAAAGTAAAACGAGTTTCCGCAGTTAAACTCATTCCTTTATAATTAACTGTTAATTTTATCTGATTTCTTTGACGTCTTACATTATATACAGGGGCTATATTATAAAATAAAATATTTTTATTATCATAATATTTATATTTCCCAGAATCATCAATTCCCGCAGACTATCCATTTTTTTCTTCCTAATCTACTAATAAAGTTTCTTCAATAGGAAATTCCCATCTAGCCAAACAATCTTGCATAGATTCTGAATCTATTGCTTGTCCTACATTATTATAAATAGTAAAAGATAATGGTTTTATCTATTGTTGAACAATTAAATTCTTACTATTAGGCGCGATTCCATTCTCATTATATTGATATGCGGTAGAGCCATTATTAATAACAAGAGAATAAGTTCCCTCACTCTCTAATGAATTTGTTAATGTAATTGCGGCTGTACCTAGATATTTTTCTTCTTTATATACAGAACATTTAAAAATTCCAAATGAAGTAATTTTACTTATTTTTACTTTTATTTGATAATCTTTAATCTTTTCCGCAACATCAGTCTAGTCTATTTTTTGAAGAACACCATTGTTTGATTCATAAGCCCATTCATAAGAGCAGTCTTCTACTGTCTATCCATTTATTTTACAAGTTAAAACTGGATGACCTACATCAAAATAAAATTTAGTTCCAGAATCAGATTCAATAGTAAGAGCATACTCACTTACTAAATTTTGAATATTTATTTCTTTAGTAATTACATTCTCATCGTAAATTGCGGCGACCTTGATCTTATTATCTTTTGACCTAGCCTATTTGAAGTTTAATATATAAGTATCTTTTCCTGGAGACCATTCGACAACCGCCGGCTCATCCTAGGTTGCAGGTTGAATTACATTTCTTCCATTTAAACACCTCCAGCCACGGCCTAAATAATTATTATAATAATCACTTTTTGAAGATATACCAACGTCTTCAATTCCCCAATAGAAAGAAATATTTTGAGTAGAAGAAACTAACTTACCTTTTACTTTTAATTGAGCAATAATAGTTTTATAATCTTCTTCTGTTGCATCTTCTGAAAAATAAGTTCCTTGCGGTGTCTAAAAAGAAATTCCAATTCCAGAAATTTCTTTTTCGGTCATTCGATTAGCCCCAGAAAGCTAAATCTAAGTAATTTCAATAAAACCTTTATCTTCTCCTGAATAAATAGGGAAATCTTGATTAAAAATTTCAATAGAATCTAATCTAAGATAATTAGCTCCATCAATTTCAAATACTTGATACTGTCTTACAGGACGATTAAATCTATATGGATGGCCTTCCATAACATCCTAGTCTATGATATATGTTCTAATAACTTCTTCATTTGTATTATTATCTAAAAAAGCTAAATTAAAAGCTATACCATAATGTCCTCTAAATTGTTGTATAGGCGGTATGGACGTTTTGAAGCGGGCACCCGCAATCAAAAAAGATGAATCTTTTAAATACTGATTTAAATTTATATTGATTTTATCATTCTCTTGATATTCATAAATCTTTTTTCTATAAACATCATTTAATCCAATAATACTACCTTCCGCATCTTTCCCTAAATAATAAGGGCCATGTAAATATTCTTTAGCTCCAGTAATATTATATATATTTTCATTCTATATAGAAGATATATAGTTAATTCCAAGTTTTTTAGTTGTTCCTAGAATTGTTTTTTCTTTATTCATATCATTTCCAGGAACTAATATATATACATACGCACCTTTTGTATATGTTACATCTAAACTATTTGTGTAAGCATATATAATAGCGTCTTGATAACGACATTTATATTTTCCTATTGTAGCATCCTAACAAGAAAGAATTTGAGCTTGAATAGTTCTATCATACCCTGCTTTTTTCACCGAATTATTTGTTAATAATTCAATAGCATCTAGTACTTTTTCACTTACGCTCATTAAATTTATGCCTCCTTCTATCTTCAAAGATTTTTTAACAACGTCTTTTAAAAATCTCTTATTTTTATTATAATATAAAATTTTAAAAAAGTCAAAAGGGGATTATGGAATCCCCTTTTGTTTATCTTAATGCCCTTTGTGCGGCAAGATTAATTAAATCATCAAATGCTTCTTCAATCTATCTCTTGCTATCTACGTTCGGGAAAGTAGCCTCAATATGAACATTTTGTTCAAGATCGTTAGTATCGTTACTTGTTGTTCTATTAGATGGAGCTTTTAATCCAAATAATCTTTGTGCTGTATTTATCTTTAAAGAGTCTGAAATAGAACGAACAATTTTAACTACATTTAAAATATTTGATGTATCTTTCGGGTTTAAGACTAATTCTTTTTCATGAAGAACTGCAAGTTTTCCATCGGAAGAGTTCCAATCTCCAGTATAGCCACCCGAAGCCATACGAACAATACGACCCTTTTTATCATAATACCAATTTACTTGAGTAGCCCTTCCATTTTCCCAAGCTGTACTTATATGTACATCACGTTGCGTAGACCTGCTTAATGGAGAGGAAGAAGTTCCTCCTGTGCCAGAACCACCACCAGTTCCGCCTGTTCCAGATCCACTACCGCCACTTCCAGCAACACTAGATCCACTCGTATCAAATCCTAAGCTATCAAGAGTCTGTTTAGCTTTTGCGGCTGCATTTATAATTCCATTATACTTATACTATGCGGCAGAAACTGCAGCTGCCGCTTCTGCTTGTTGAGCACGAATATAATCATTTATACCGGACACCGCATTTACAGCAGCACCATAAACATTTTGATATTCTTTAACCAAATTAGCGGCGGCATTTTTTAATCCCTAGATAGTATTTATTTCAGTATTCATTCGAGTGATTAAATCATCATTTGCTTCAACTAAATTATCAAAAGTAGAAGCAAGATCGTCTACACCAGTTTTAACTTCAGCTAAACTAATTCCCGCAACATCTGCCATATTACTTAACTCATCTTTATAATCCTATGTAGCTTCTTCTATTGCTTCAAATCCATCTTGGCAGGCAGGTAAGAAACCGCCTTCTCCAGTAATAGTATCTGCCATTTCTTGGATTCCACTCTTCCACATTGGAACAAGTTCGCCCATGAGAATGTTTCTTTCATCATCAGTCATCTTTTGATAATTTTGAACATCCATATCATATAAAGCTGCATAATCATTAAATGCAGACTACTGTAAATTACCTCTAATAACTGCATTTTCTAAGGTCTTATCGTTTATATATTGTCCATATTGTTCTCTTAATAAAGCAAGATTTCTAATTCTCTATTCTTCAGTTAGAGAAACATCATCTATAATATCTTTATATTCAGATTGAAAATCTTTCCATGCGGCAAGCATATCATCCAAATTAGATTTATATCTTTCTTTATCAAAATTATACAAATCATTCTGTGCTTCAGCTAATTTAGCTCTAGCGTCGTCAACACCCTCGTCATCCGCAACATACTGATAAGAATAATTTCCTTGAGAATCTCTCTTTAATCTCAATGTAGTCTTTGCGGATTGCATATCCTATAAAGCTATACGAGCCTGTTCAATCTGTAACAATTTCTCTGCACGTTCTACGTCATATTGAGTAACTTTTTCTTTGTTTTTTAAAATACCAAGCTGTTCATCCATAAGCTTCTTCAAAGCTTGTTGGTTCTTAATATTTTTAGTATCATTTATGGCATCTTGATATTTTTGTTCAGTTTCTTGAATTGCAAATGCAGTATTAATAGTATCTAAGTACTCATCCGCATTTTTATTCATTAGCTACCACTATGTACTTAAATAATCAGTCCCTTTACCATCAGAAAGTTTTTTATCTAATGTATCAAATATTTTTTCAATAGCATTAGTATACTTATCTTGAATATTTTTCGCAGAATCTTCAATTACTTTATTTAAATTTTTAATTGTTTTCTTATAATTCTATTCAAACTGTGCGGCAGCATTTGTGTCACCTCTTGCAACCGCAGCTTCCCACTCTTTGCCCCAAAACTCTCTTTGTTTTCTTAGGGAGTCTAATTGTTTTAAATTATTTTCTGCAAGAGTAGTGAAGTATTTATCCATAGCATTATAATTTTTGTCTCCATATAGAAGTTCAAGTAAATCAATATCATGCTAAATTAAATCGCCTATATATTCATAATCTTCAATTTGCTTATCAAATTGTTTTTCTATGTCATCAATAGTATCTAAATAAGCCTAATTTATATTATCAATTAAATCTTCAACATCAATTAATTGACCAGATAGTTCAGCTAAATCCTTTTGAAGATGTTCCATCGCCTGAGCTTTATTATCTCCATAAATATCAGAGAAACCATTCTAATCAATTTCTTGTATTTCTTGACGAGTTCTAATTAATTGATTTGTTAATGCCTATAAAGTACCTATGCTTCCGCCAACACTAAAATAAGAAGTTAAATCTCTATTTTGTTGAAGCGCATCCGCAAAGATTTTTTCAAATTCAGTTCCTTTAAGTACATCGGTATGCTCTAATACTTTTCTTCGGAACTAATTCCAATCTCTTTCCGCTTCACCCATTTCAAGCCGAATTTCAAGACTCATTCTAAACTTTTGAATGTTTAATTCAATTTGTTTTTGAGTCTCTTCTTCTATATCATCAACAAGATCTTCCATATCCTAACGAAGCTTATCATAGTCTTTAATTTTCTTTTCGAGCTATTTATAATCATTTTCTGCGGTTTGAATTTGTTTGTTAATAGCTTCCGCTTCTTTAGCAATTTGTTCTTTTACAGTCTTATCTGTAGATTGATTATATTGTTCAATCAGTTTATTATAATCTGCGGTTCTGGCATTAATTTCTGTTTGTCTAACCGCCAATAAACTCATGTAATTAGCAATATTTCCATATTTATCAAATTCAACGCCAAGGTTATTTAATGTCTTTTGTTGATTCTTTAAATCTTCCTATTGAATTCCTTGCTTCTATTTAAGTTTCTTTTTATGCTATTCTAAGATTGCAGTTTGTTCATTTAGGTTATCAAGAAGCTGTTTTCCATACAAACGATCTTGCTTTTTCTGCGCTCTATCTAAATGATGATTAATTTGTTCAAGTTCAATATTAATATCATGATAAATATCTCTTGTATCTTCTAAAGGTTTTTTAGTATCCTTTTTTGAAGTATCTGGACCTTGTGAAGAACCACTTTTTCCGCCGCCACCGCCTGATTTACCAGCTTTAGCTCTTCTAGCTTGTCCTTTTGAACCTCCACCATTTGGAGCTTTACTAAACTTAAAACCACCACCAGAAGATTTATGAGCAGAAGTAACTTTTAATGCAAAAGCAGTTTTTTCTACAGTTTCTGAACTCTAAGAAGGCTCTATTCTATATTGAACAGATGGAAATCTATATGTTACAGGATTTCCAGTGGCTGGGTTAGCACTAAGATATGGCTCACCAGGAGTAACTTCCGCTATTGCATCTGTATATTGATGAACATCTTGAGCAGTTTGTTTTTGCTAAATTACCTAAGCATCTACACCCATTGAAGCTAAATAATCTGTAGCTTGTTGAGCAGACATACCAGCAGAATTTACCATATTACTTAATTCTGCCAAGAAATTTTCATCATTTAATTCTGCTCCAATTTCCATATCATCAAGTTCTTGTCCTTGATAATATAAATCCATAAGATTATCAAAATCTGTTTTAAAAGTTTCAGTATCTAAATGAACCTGTGTAGCTATATCTTGTCCTGCGCGCTATAATAGTTGATCATATGCTTCTGTATTACCATCAATAGCGGCTTTCATCAAGTCAAGATTTTCTGCATTTGTTAAGAATTCTTCAGACAAAGAACTTCCATCTAAATCTAGCAAGTCTGCATAGGCATCTCGCATATCTTCAATAGCCTACCAAGAACCATTTGCTAATGCAGCTTTCCAATCATCATAATTTTTAACAACATCTTGGACTGCATCATCAAATCTTAAAATTGATTCAGCAACATCCTCTGCCGCACGATCATCCTATTCTAATGAATCAGCTAACTCTGCAGCCGGTTTCGCAAAGTCTTGAATAGTATTCTTTAATTGTGCTAATGCAGACTAATCTATATCAGAGTCGGTAGGGAACATTGCATCATGCCACTAATGGGCGGCTTTTAAAAACTACTCATCTAAAATGTCTTTATCTATTGGGTTCTTGCTAAATTCGCTGACATAATCTGCAATTTCTTTAACACTCTCAACGCTTAATCCTTGTTTTTCATTAATTTCTCGCCAAGAGTTTACTTGATTTTGTAACTAAGGAGCAACCGCTTCAATATATTCTAACTGTTTTTTAACGAGCTAACTATCATATTCATTATTAATTTGTCCAAATAATTGCTACGGTGGCATAGCAGCATTTTTATTTATTTCATCAACATTAAAGCCAGTTTTGATAAGAGCCTAATAATTATTCAGTCTATCTTGAGCATATTTTAAATTATTATCAAGCCCTTCCATTTTTAAGCTATTAACTTTAGCATAAAATTCCTAGGCATCACCCTGCATTTTATAAGTGCCATTAGCCATTCGATTGAAAAAAGTTTTTAAACTATCATCTAATGACTAAAATTCTGATTTAGAAATAGTTTTTCCGCTTTTTACTTGCTATTCAAGAGATTGATATGTTGCATAATTATCAAAAGCACTCTATTGTAAAGAAGCAGGATTAATATCTGGAATTTCCTATGGAATACCTTTTATAAAATCACGAATTTGATCCCAAGTTTTTATACTTGCATCTTCTATTTTAAGAAGTGCTGCTAGTTGATCTTCATTAAGTGAATTTATAATTGCTTCTATATCTGTGGGAATAGCTGTTCCAAACTTTGTTTTCCATTCATCAATTTTATCAGTAATTCGATCAAATTGAACAAATAATCCAGTATAATTTTTAGCTAATTCAGCATCAGCCATTTTTTCAAGAGTTTCATTATCATAAGAAATTTTGTCCTTTTGAGCCTGGCTTTTTATATTATTTATTAAATTTTCTCTTGCTTCGGCATAATCAGAAACACTCTGTATAGTTTCTTGTGCAATAGGCTCAAGATTTAAAGCTTCTAATTCTGAAGCATAATTTCCATAATCTTTTATTGCAGCTTCGTATTTTTCTACCGCAGGCCCCATCTATTTTAGCCATTTTTCTATTTTAGAAAAATATTCAGATTCATATAGTTCTTTTAATTTTGCACTATCATCACTAACTTCAGCTACTAAATCTGAATTTGCTTCCTTTAATTTATGATAAAGAGCAACAATACTATCTACATCATTTTCGACTGAAAGAGATAAGGCTTCAGAACCCACATTTCCTGGATTATATCCTAAAGAACCTGAAATAGATTGTGAAATTATTTTACTTCCTACATCTTCAAGATTGGTATAAACATTTTTTACCCAATCTGGTTCATCATATCCAGTTATTCCACCGCTAATGTTTAAAGTATATTTATTTTCATCAAATTTGCCTTTATTCATTGCAGTTTGTTGCAATAAAACTTTTGAAGCATTAACTTCTTCTGTTGCGGATATTCTTCCCTATTCTGCTTTTGCTTTTTTTGCTGCTTCAATAGATTCTTTTAAATCATCATAATGATTTCTTAAATTCTAAGCGGCCTATCCCTAAAGCCCATATTGAGAAATTAAACTTTCAATCTATGTTCTTAATTCAATTCTTGAAATTTTATGTTCATTATATTTCTAGCTTAATTCTTCTAAAGTTTTATAAAGACCTCTTTGAGCCTATATTTCTTCTTGGATAGCGTCTTTATTTTTAATAATCTATTCTTGTTGTTCAATAGTTTTTTTTCGTAACTATTCTTGTTTTTGAATGAAATGAGAAACAACTCCTATTCCCGCAGAAATTGCAAGAATAATCGCAGTAATCTGACCTCCAGATAATGCTATAGCCGGAACTAATTCTTTAAAAGCATTAGCTGCTTGAAATGCCCCTGTAGTCATTAAAGGAAGAGAGGTTAAAAGATTTGTTACAATTTGAGTTACTTTCTAACCAGTAGATAAATCCTAATTATCGAGAACATTTAATAAATTTATAAGTTGTTGAACAGCTGAACCCGCTGAAGCTAGCCCACCCGCAAGTTTTGAAAAATTAGCAATATTTTGAGCAGAAAAAGCCTTCTAAAGACCTTCTGTTAAATTTTTACTTAATTCTGAAACAGTTTGTTTTAATTGTTGTAATTTAATAAAGGTCTTGGGATTAACGAATTCTTCTGTTATTTTTTCAACATCTTTATTTATTTCTTGTTGAGCTTGAGAAAAAAGAACTTTTAACCGCTAAGTTAAACTCATCCATTGATTATATTCTTCATCAGTTGTTGCAGCACTTATTTTTGGTAATTTTGAAATCTATTTTGATATATTTTCAATCTATTCTTTATGTTTTGATAAATACCCTTTTTCTGCAAGATTTTTTAACTAAAGACCATAATTAGTAATAGAAGATTGTAAATTTTTATACTATTTATTTTGTTTACCAAAACTTAAATTTTTAAAAAGTTTTGGTATATCATTTACTTTTTCCTAAAAATTTTCAAAATCACCAATGGTTTTCTAAAAATCTTCTTGAAAACCACTAATCTCTTGTCTAACTTTTTCAGCATCTCCACTATTAATAATATCTTCAAACGGTCTTTTACTTTTTGAAAGAGCATTTATAATTCTTTGGAAATCTTCAATTTCTTTATTAACTTTTTTAATCTAACTAGTTATTCCAGTAAATCCAGTTAAAGTATCTTGCAAATTAGAAAATTGTTCTGGAGTCATTACTTTTGCTAATTTCAATAATGATTCCCTATTCTATAACAAGGATTGCCCTTCCTAAGTTAAATCAAGATTTTTAAAATCTTTCTAAATTGCATCTAATACTTGATTATATTGAGTAGCATTGTTTCTAGCTATTTGAAGATTTGTTGCAGAAATATTTATACTTTTTGCAATTTGATCACCAAAAACCATTAGACCAACAGAACCAAGCGATTTTAAAATATTAATGCCACCGCCTAATCCATCAATCCAGTTTGCGGTCAAAGACGCTAATTCCGCTAATAAATCAATTAAAGGCTCGACATCATCAGGATTAATTAGGCTATCAAAAATATCCTCAACTTTTGCTTTTAAAGATTCTAAATGAGCTTCGGTTGATTCCATATAAATATCTTGCTGTTCTTGCAATGTACCTGCGGCATTTTGAGCTGTATTTAATGCTTTATTATACTCTTCAAAATTGTCAAATAAAGCAAGTAAATTATTGTACTGACGCTGGCCTGCCATTGTTTGAGCCAAATAAACTTGTTGTTCTCTAGTTAATGTATCCCATTTTCCGCCGATTTCCTCCATGACTTCACCCATATCACGAAGTTTACCGTTTGCATTAAGAACATTAATTCCTAACTATGCCATTTTACCAGAATAATTACCAAGAGAAACACCATCTTCATCAATACCTGCTTGAATGTCAGATATACGTGCATATACCGTTCTTAAAGCTGTACCGACACTTTCTGGAGCTTGCTTTGTTACAGAAATAATTGTAGATAACTGTGCAGCTAACTGGTCTTGTCCTACCCCCATTGCGGCGGCCGCGCTCGCAACCTTACTCATACCAGTACTTAATTCTTCTAGGTCTGATGCTGTGGTTGCAGCAACCGCTGCTAATCTGTCAACATAAAGCTAAGCTTCACTTGCTGTAACTTTATAACCATTCCAAACTGCAGTTAATTGTTCTGAAACATCATCGGTTGATTGTCCAGTAACGTTAGCGGCTTTTAATGTAATAGCAGCTCTTTCCGCAACTTCTTTATCACTTAAACCCTGTTGAGCATAAATTAAAGCCGCATTTGTATAGTCAGTTGTTGATTTACCTAAGTTTTGTGCAACTTCATTAGCTTGAACCGCAAATCTAGCCATCTCATCCGCAGACTTACCAGTAACAATTCTAATATCATTTAGAGATGTATCTAAGGCTTTTGTGTATCCCCAAGCCTGTTGAATTGAGCCAGTTACAGAATTTAATACTTTTGTAGCGACTTGATATTTAAAAGCATTAAAGAAAGTTTCTGCCATTTTATCTAAAATAGCATGACTTTCTTTTAATTGTAAATTAGTTTTTAAAACCGTTGAAGTTAAATCTCTAAAAGCATTTTCTCCAGCCACACCAGCTTTTGAAAATTCATTATAAACTTGTTGTATTGAACTTCCAGATTGTTTTAAAGAATTATTAAAACTTTCTATATTGACTGTTCCTAATTTAAAATTATAAGCTTTTGTTAATGCCTATTCTACATTTTGAGCCTACTCATTAATTTTACTAAGTGTTTCTATAGCACTCTAACCGTCTATTTTTATTATATCTTTTTTAGTTAAGTTTTTAAGCTAATTTAATTCTTTTTTAATTCCACTTAAACTAGCTTTATTAACCCCAAACTAAACATCATATTTAATTTTACCTGCCATATCCTTTTGTCTCCTTAAATAAAAATATTATTTTTATTTTTTTTCTTTTATATTTTATATTAAAAAAGAATGTTTTTAATTATATGACTTAGACCGTATAAAATTTCTTTGATTTTTTATTAAAATTTTTATATAATATTATAAAGAACATAAGAAAAGACAATTTAAAAAGGAGAAAATCATGACAAACACAGGAATGTTTGAATTATGTTATCTTTACTATGATAAAAAAACAATGGAACACGCGAAAAGAGTTGCAAATAAAGCTAAAGATCTTTGTAAATTTTTTAAACTTCCTTATGCAAATTGGGATAATTTCATTTATCAATTAGGTTTAGCTCATGATTTGTATGAAGATACAAAAATTAAACAAGGCGTATGGTTTGATGAAGATTTTGAAGAAAATCTACAACTTTTAACAAAAGGAAAAGATGTTGATTATAATGATTATATTACAAAAATTCGTGTAAAGGCAGTAAGTAATCCTAAATATATGCCTGCTTATATTGTTAAACTCGCAGATATAAGTGACCATTTTGCTGAAACTGCGACCCTAACAGAAAAACTTAAAAATAAATATGTGGCGGCGATGCCATATCTAATTTAAAAAGGAGAAAAACTAATGGATAATAGTGACCTTGGAAAAAGAATGAAAGAGTTTTATGAGCAAGTGCCTAAAACTCGTCTTATTCGTCGCATGCCTGTTATGATTAGAATTGATGGTAAGGCTTTTCATACTTTTACTCGCGGTTTTCAGAAGCCTTTTGATGATGTTTTAATTAAATCTATGCAAGAGACTATGAAGTATTTATGTGAAAATATTCAAGGATGCGTATTTGGTTATACTCAATCTGATGAAATTACCCTTGTGCTTGTTGATTATAAAAAATTAAATTCTTCTGCTTGGTTTGATTATGAAGTACAGAAAATGTGTAGTATTTCCGCATCAATGGCAACTATGATTTTCAACAAAGTTTTTGCTATTAATGTAGAAAATTGGCATAATAAAAATTATTCATATAATACAAATGAAATAAACACCGCTTATATTAAAGCAATTTGTCAGGGAGCAATGTTTGATTCAAGATGCTTTAACGTGCCAAAAGAAGAAGTAACTAATTTTGTATATTGGCGACAGTTGGATGCCGCCCGCAATTCAATCCAGATGGTAGGTCAAGCCAATTTTTCACATAAGCAACTTCAAGATAAATCGTGTAATATGATTCAAGATATGCTTTTTACAGAAAAAGGAATAAATTGGAATGATCTTTCTATTGTAAAAAAACGTGGTTCTGCATGTATTAAAGATTCAGAAGGACATTGGTTTATTGATGAAAATATGCCAATTTTAAAAGAAAATCGAGATTATGTAGAATGTCTTATTGATTTTTAATAAAAATTTTAATATAATAAATATATAAAAAATAAGAAAGGTAAAAAAATATGGCAAGATATAATGACTATGATAATGATAATACTCCAATGAACGCTAGACAAAGAGACCTAGTTTTAGCGTCTAATGAATTTGCTTTTATTATGGCGAAAACTAATGGTGCTATTAAAACTTATACTGGTCCTATTACTATGACAATTTCCGCACAGGAATCTCTTGTTGTATTTAATGCAAAGACTAAAAAGTTTGAAGAGACTCAGGATTTTGAAAAGGCTAAGCAGCTATTTATTTCTGCTCCTGAAGGTTGGTACGTAGTGCTAAAGAATCCAGCTACAGACAACTCTCATCCGGAATCCGCAAAAGCAGTTAATAGTCCGAATCTTGAAATTGGACGTAAAATTAATATTGCGGGGCCTGTTTCTTTCTCACTTTTCCCTGGTCAGATGACAAGAGTAATCAGAGGACACAGACTTCGTTCTAATCAGTATCTTTTAGCACGAGTTTATGACGCGGAAGCCGCCCGAAAGGGTATTGGAACTGCAACTATTGTAGATACTGAAGGTAAGGAAGTAACTACAACACCTGAAGAATATTTTGTTGGTCAGATGATTGTAATTAAAGGTACAGAAGTATCTTTCTACATCCCGCCAACAGGAATTGAAGTTATTCCTATTGAAAATAGTAATGAGTATGTGCGTGATGCAGTCACTCTTGAACGACTTGAATATGCAATTCTTAAAGATGAAGATGGTGAGAAAAGATATATTCATGGTCCAGCAGTTGTTTTCCCGAAACCGACAGAAACTTTCGTATCCGCGCCAAAGGGCGGGCTTATCTTTAGAGCGCTGGAACTTTCTCCTATTAGCGGAATTTATGTAAAAGTAATTGCCGCATATGATGAAGAAAAAGATGGGAAAACTATTCATCATCCTATTGGAGAAGAGTTGTTTATTACTGGTAATGACCAGATGATTTATTATCCTCGTCCTGAACATGCTATGATTCAGTATGATGGAAAGTATATGCACCATGCTATTGCAATTCCTGAAGGAGAAGGTAGATATATTCTTAATCGCTTGACTGGTGAAATTAAGACTATTCATGGTCCGCAGATGTATTTGCCAGATCCGCGCACAGAAGTAGTAGTTAAAAGAAAACTTACTGCTAAAGAATGTTCTTTAATGTATCCAGGAAATGTTGAAGTATTAGCTTATAATAATGGGCTTACTGAACAGGCTGTTGAAAAAATGGCAAAAAAAGGTCTTACTGATTTCGCAGTTACAGATGCACTTAATAATGTTTATTCAACAGCAAATCAAGAATCTACTCTTGCAATCTTTGAAGCTAATGCAAATATTTCTAGGGGAGTAAGTTATACTAAGCCGAGAACTATTACATTAGATACTAAATACGAAGGAGTTGTTAGTATTGATGTTTGGGGCGGATATGCTATTAATGTAGTATCTAAGGCAGGCGAAAGAGATGTTGTAATTGGACCGACTACAAGATTACTTGATTATGATGAAACTCTTGAAGCTGTTGAACTTTCTGGCGGTACACCAAAAAGTTCTAAGCCATCTGTTACAACTGCATTTTTACAGATTGAAAATAATAGAGTTTCTGATATTATTTTTGCTCAATCCGCAGATGGAATTAATGTCAATATTCATTTAAGTTATTGTGTAAGTTTCTTAAAAGAATATAAAAATTCTTGGTTTACTGTAAATAATTATGTAAAGTATCTATGTGATAATATGCGTTCTCTTATCAAGAGAGAAGTAAAGAAATATAACATTAAAGATTTTTACGCTAATTTCACAAATATTATCAGAAATATTGTTCTTGATTTAAATGAAAAAACAACAACAGAAGATAAGCCATTTGGTAGATTTTTTAAGACCAATGGTATGCTAGTAAATGATGTTGATATTGTTGATATTAAAATTGATAGAACAATCGCATCTTTACTTGAAGCACATCAGAAGGAACTTATTGAAAAGAATATTGAACTCTTTGATGCGGCGACCCGCATGGAAGTCATTAAAGCACTTGCTGATGTGAAGAATAAAGAAGCTGAATTGAAAAATAAAACTGCTCTTTATACTCTTGAACTAGAACAGCAGAGAGCGGAAAAAGAAATACAGAATAAAGAACTTATTAAGGCTAAACAGCGTGAAGCGGCTGCCGCAGAAGCGCAGGCAAAGAATGACCTTCAGAAAGTTCTTACCGCAATTCAGGAAGCAGAATTAGCTCGAATGAAGCAGAAACAGGAAGCTGAAATTGCTCATGAAAAGAATCTTGCGGAAATTGAAAAGGCTAAGCAGGAAGCTTATGCCGCAACAGTTCAAAAAGTCATGACTTCTATTCAGCCAGATCTTGTTGCCGCAATTAGTGCAAGTTCCAAGGCAGAACTTCTTAAAGAAGGAATGGCTACTATGGCTCCTTATGCACTTGCCAATAATGAATCTATCGCAGATACCGTTAATAAGCTTTTAAGAGGAACTCCCCTTGAAGAGGTTCTTGATAAGGTTTCTACTAAAGTGAATCTTTAAATTAAATAAAAGAAGATAACAAGGAAGAATTAAAAATTCTTCCTTGTTTTTTTTAAAAAAATATATTATAATATATATAATAAATAAAAAGGAGATTTTTTTAAAAAATATAAAATGAATAAAATTTATATAACAGCGGATATACATGGAAGTTTTAAACCAATCCGCAATTTTTTAAGAACTAGATACAATAGAGAAAATGATACTATTATTATATTAGGCGATGCGGGATTAAATTTTTTCTTTAATCATAGAGATGAGGAATTAAAAAAGAAATTAAATTCATATAAAATTACTTATTTTATTATTCGCGGCAATCATGAAGAGCGACCAAGTATCTGCATGGAAAAATATCCAAATGAATGGCATATAGAAGAATTTTGGGGAACCCAAGTTTATGTAGAAAATGCTTATCCATATATTAAATATGCTCTTGATACTCCTGCTAAATATGAAATTCCAAATCCGCAAGGAGAAGTTATAAAAACACTCGTATTACCAGGAGCTTATAGTGTAGATAAATATCATAGAATAAAAAATGGATGGAGCTGGTTCCCGCAAGAGCAATGCAATGAAAATGAAATGGCGGCTGGCACTGCTTTAGCGCAATCTGATAACTGGGATCTTGTATTATCTCATACTTGTCCAATTATTTATGAACCAACTGATTTATTTTTATCTTTTGTGGACCAGTCAACTGTGGATAAAACAACTGAACAATGGCTTGGTCAGATTGAATACAATTTAAATTATAAACTATGGACTTTTGGTCATTATCATAAACTTCGAGTTTATCCAAAATACCAAGATAAACAAATGTTAATGCTTTTTAATGATTCTTTTTTAGATATTTATAAATATTTTAATAATAACAAAGAAAATATATATGAATCTATAATTTCTATTTGATTTTTAAATAAAATTTTGTTATAATATATATACAATAAAAAATAAATTATCAAAATTTTTGGACAAGGTACATTAACTCAGAGTTTGTATTTTTTATATATTATAGAGAAAATACAGGGGGTATAAATGTATGGGATATATTTATAAAATTATAAATTTGTCTAATCAAAAATTGTATATTGGGCAAACTAAAAAAACTATTGAAGAAAGATTCCAAAATCATTTAAAATTAGCAAAAAGACATATAAACAGATGTTTATATGATGCTATGAATAAATATGGATATAATAATTTTATTATAGAACAAATTGAAGAAGTGCCAAATGAATAGTTAGATGATAGAGAAAAGTATTGGATTGCTTATTATAACACTACTAATCGTAATTATGGATATAATATGACAACTGGAGGCGGTGGTGGAGATACTTGGACTAACAATCCACATAAAGCAATAACATCTCAAAAAATTTCTGAGCATAATAAAGGTAAACATTCAATTTCTCCCGCTCGACATCAACAAATGATTGAATTAGCAAGACAAAAAAATACCATTATCATTGACAAAAAATCTTTAGAACAAGATATAAAAAATTTTATGTCGATTGAAGATATATGTAAAAAATATTCTGTTAGTCGACGAACTCTTTATAATAAATGTCAAAAATTATTTAATATGACTCCTACTGAAATTCGTGGAAGTAAATTAAAAACAAGTAATTCAATGAAAATTTATATTGACAAAAATCAATTACATCAATTATTAAAACAGGAAAAAAGTTTACCAGAAATGGCTGCATATTTTAATGTAAGTAAAGAAACTATACGAAGAAATATTATTCAATATTATGGAAAAAATTTGAAAGAGGTACGAAAAGATGTTAAATCCGAAAACTAATACTAGAGAATTAGCCTATATAGTAAATATTGATGCGATTGAGCCAATCCTAGGATCTGATAATTGTGAATGTGCTATTGTTGGTGGTTGGCATGTTATGGTTCGTAAAAATGAATTTAAAGCTGGAGATCCTGCAATTTATTTTGAGATAGATTCATATCTTGATCCATCTAATCCAGTTTTTTCTTTTATGGAAAAGAAAAACTATAAAGTAAAAACTCAGCGCTATACTTTTGGTGGAAAAGGAAATTTTATTTCTCAGGGATTACTTATGTCTGCCGCAAATTTCGGATGGACTATTGAATCTGCTCAGTTTGCCGGTGGTGCCGTATACATTAAAGATAATAATAATCTTGACCATTTTCCTGATGATGAGTCTCGTTTCCTTACTAAACAGCTTGGTGTAACTTACTATGTTGCAGAAGATAATACTCGTAAGGCAAACTCTGTTGATAAATATAAGAAAATGGCTCAGCGTAACGGTAAGCTATTTTCTCATCAACCTTTTAAATGGTTAATGAAAAGAGATTGGGGAAAGAAATTTCTTTTTGTATTCTTTGGTCGCAAGAGAGATAAGAAATCTGGATGGCCGACATGGGTAACCAAGACTGATGAAGAGCGTGTGCAGAACATGACTTGGATTCTTGATGATAAAGAGCCTTGGATTGCTACTGAGAAGATTGATGGTACATCTACTACTTTTACTATGAAGCGCGGAAAGTGGCCACATAAAGATGAGTTTTATATTTGCTCTCGTAATGTAGTATTTGATAAGCCTGATAAAAAGTGTTTCTATGAAACAAATGTTTATACTGAAATGGCAGAAAAATATGATATTTTCAATAAAATGAAAAGTCTTCTTTATAATGATTTTTCTGACTGTGAATGGATTACTATCCAAGGTGAAACCTATGGTGCTGGAATTCAGAAGCGTGATTATCATTTATCTGACCATAATTTTATGGCTTTTAATTTTATTACTTCTAAGGATGGGCGTTGGGGAACAGAAAAAATGACTGACCTGCTTCAGAGAAGAAATGGAATTCCTTGCGTTCCTATCCTCGATACTAATTTTATTTTACCTGATACTGTTGAAGAGCTGCTTAAATATGCAACAGCTAAATCTGTTCTTGATGATGAACTTCGTGAAGGAATTGTATTCCGTTCTAAAGATGGTTCTAAATCTTTTAAAGCAGTATCTAATGAATTTCTAATGAAATTTCATCAGTAATAATTAACAAATGGAGAAACAAAAATTCTCCATTTGTTTTTTTTATAAATTTTTATTATAATATTATTATAAAATAAAAAAAGGAAGTGAATTATTAATGATATTAAAAAACTGGTTAAAAAATATGGATTTAATTTTTGACGTAACGATCTGGGGAAAAGATGATGAAGAGCCTCTTTATGAGGGAGAAGCCTTTAATATTCCTTGGACTATTATAGACTATCCTATTGGAAGGATAAATAATGATAAAGAAAAACCCATTTATATTTGTCTTTATAAAAATAAATATGGAGTAAATCTTCCTAAAGTAATTATCAATGTAATTGAAAATAATAAGAAAGATGAAGATGGTTGGTTTTGAATAATATGACGACTGAAATTTCAGAAATGTATTGCACTAGTTGCGGAAAAAGAGGTATTTCTATTCCTAGAAAAAACAATAAGTTTAGAAAATCTGGGCATTTAAAAAAATTATATTGTATCTACTGTGGAGCTGAAAAAAATCATGTTGAAATTCGCCCGATTCATAGTAACTATAATTATAAAGATTTTTTACTTGAAATAAAATATGGAAATTTTGATAAAGAGGGAAATAGAAAGAAACCCTATGGAATTTTTAAAGAAGAATTAAAACAGGAAGGAATTATTTAATATGTTAAATATTAATAGATTAAATAATCTTAAAGAAGAAAATCATAAACTTTATCAAGCTCTATTAATTCAATTAAGTAATCATTCAGATTCAAACCCTATTTTATTGGATACAGCAGAAAAAATATCACTTCAAATGAACAATATGGTTGAAGTTATTTATTATCTACTTAAAGAAAAAGGAGTATAAAAATGGCTGATTTATATATTATGTGCGGAGTTCCTGGTGCAGGGAAATCTACTTTTTTAAATAAACATGTTAATAAAGATACATCTATTATAGTATCAAGAGATGAAATTAGATTTTCTATTGTTAAACCTGATGAAGATTATTTTTCTCATGAACAGGAAGTCTGTAAAATTTTTTGGGAAAAGATAAATGAAGGTTTGGCCTCTGGGAAAAATGTTTTTGCAGATCAAACTTCTCTTACTAAAAAGTCCAGAGTATGGTTGCTTCAGCATGTTAAAGGGTATAACCATGCTAATATTATTTGGATAGATGAAACTCTTGAAACTTGTTTGGAAAGAAACGAAAAACGAAAAGGCACTCGTGCTTATGTTCCTCCTTCTAAAATAAATCAAATGTTTGATAACTTTGTCGAACCAACAACAAAAGAAGGTTTTTATAGAATTTTTAGATATAACAGCAAAGAAGATAAACTTACTTACAAAGGAGTAATAATTTAATAATGGCTAATATTTGGTTAATTTCTGATACTCATTTCGGGCATAACAAGGAATTTTTATGGAAACCTCGCGGCTTTACTTCAGTAGAAGAAATGAATGCTGCTATCATTGAAAACTGGAACAATGTAGTAAAACCAGATGATATTATATATCATCTTGGAGATATGATTATGGGAGATCTTGAGGCGGGAATTGAGATTATTAAACAGCTCAATGGCAATATCAAGTTAGCTATTGGTAATCATGATAGTGAAGCCCGCCTTCAAGCTTTTTCTAAACTTAATAATATTGTAGATATTCAATTTGGTTATCGGCTTAAAGAAAAAAAGAAAATTTTCTTTCTTACGCATTATCAAACTTTAACTGGTAACTTCGATAATAGTAAAACATATTCAATTCATGGCCATACTCATTCTCCGAATCCATTTTGTGAATATGATATGATGTATAATGTAAACTGTGAAGCTCATAATTGTTGTCCAGTAGCTTGGGAAGATATGTTATTAGATATTAAAAATCATAAAATAAATGGACAAAAATAAATAATTATATTATTCTAATTTTTATAATCCTTAGAGAAAATATTTCTCTAAGGATTTTTTTATATATAAAGGAGGTTTTAATTTAATATGAATTTTAAAGTAAGATTCAAAAATCCTGTTTTTATAGCTCAATTTATTTTAGCTATTTTAACTCCTATCCTAGCATATACTGGACTTACGACACAAGATATTACTTCTTGGCCATTATTAGGAGAAATTCTTATTAACGCTATTAAAAATCCTTATGTTTTAAGCTTAATTGCTGTTTCTTTATGGAATGCACTTAATGACCCAACCACAGCAGGAATTAAAGATAGTGATCAAGCAATGACATATGAAATTCCAAAAGTATCATGAAAACTGCTTAGTCTTTAATCGCACAAGCTAAATCTTGGTTGGGAATTAAAGAAGGCACTAATGAACATAAACAAATTATAAACCTTTACAATAGCCATAAACCCCTTGCTAGAGGATATAAAGTTACTTATAATGATGCTTGGTGTGCAGCGTTCGTTAGTGCGTGTGCTATTGCAACTGATATGACAGATATTATACCAACAGAATGTGGATGCCAAGAAATGTTTAATTCTTTTAAAGTAAAGAAAGATAAAAACTACGCTCCTTCTATGGGAGATATTATTTTTTATGATTGGAATATTGATGGACACACTTAGCACGTTGGCATAGTAGAATCTTGTATCAAAAATATAATTACAGTAATTGAAGGCAATCATAATGATGCAGTTGGAAGAAGAACTATTTAGGTTGGAAATGCCACAATAAAAGGATATGGAATACCGCAGTTTAAGAAAGAAGAAAGACAAAAGACTATGACAAATGAAGAAATTATTTGGGATTTTTTATTTAAATGGATAAAAAATACTTATGGAACCGCGGGTTTGATGGGAAATATTAGAGCAGAATCTGCGCTTAGACCTACAAATCTTCAAGACAGATATGAAACATCTTTAAAAATGTCTGATGAAGAGTATACTGCTGCAGTTGATAATGGCTCTTATCCATCTTCTCGTTTTATTAATGATTCAGCTGGATATGGACTTGCCCAATGGACCTTCTGGTCTAGGAAAAAAGCCTTATATAATTATATGAAAAATAGAAACCTTTCTATTGGAGACTTACAAGGGCAATTAGATTTTTTGAAAAAAGAAATTGAAGAAAATTATCCAACTTTAATAGCATCGCTTAAAAACGCAAAGTCCGTAAGATAGGCTTCAAATAATGTTTTATTCATTTATGAAAGACCAGGAGACCAAAGTCAAAGAGTTCAAGATTTAAGAACCTCTTATGGAGAAAATTATTATAATAAATTTGGAGCGAGACAAATGAGTATTAATAGAAATGATTTTTTAAATGCAGTAGATGCTGTAGCTAAATAGGCTAAAGCAAAACATTGGAGATATGGAAATAGTCAAAGTACAGTTCCTTGTGACGATGGATATATATCTTGTGATAGATTAGTCTCAAGAGTTCTATATAAATATTTTAATGTAAAAAATCAACATGCGGGAGGCTGGAACACTAGAGAACTATCTCAACATTTACCAAATCTTGGTTTTATAAAAATAACAGATCAATCAAAACTTCAAGGCGGAGACATTGTTATAATAGGTCATAGGGGTAAAAATGATCCTACCTATCATACTTTTGTCCTTGCTGAATATAATCCTTCAAATGGTATATGTAAAAAGTACGATATGGGAGATCAGTGGAGAATTGACAGTAATCAACCATTTATGAATATTCAATTAAATGAATGGGGTGGCGAGAAATATTTTTCAATGGCTTTCAGGCCAGCAGCATCTCCTTCTGTTCCGCAAAAAACAAAAACTGATATTATAAAACAAGGTCAAATTCATAGTATTGAATTTACTGGACATAATATCAAAATTGATGGAGACCCAGGAGATGAAACAAAAGGTCAAAAATATCGTGTTTTACGTCATGCTATGAACTTAGATTATTTTGGTGATGAAAGAATCTCCGAAGATAAACGCGATAGTGCTCTCTTTAGAAAAGCTTTAGAAGGACATTATGTTAAAAAAGGCGAAATCCAATATATGGTTAAAGCTTTGGAAATTTTATTAGAACTAAAAGGTATTGATCCAAATGGGGTTGAAAAAGACAAAGGTCAATTTGGATCAGGCCTAGAAAAAGCCTTTGGTAAATCAAAAGCAGAAGCAAATGATTTTATAAATCTTTGCAAATAATAAATAATTTTAATCCTTATAAATATTTTATATATTTATAAGGATTTTTTTTTGTAAAAAATAAAAAAATATAATATAATATATTATAATAAAAATAGGAGATTAATATATTAGATGTTACATTTTTATATAGATGGAAGTTGCCGCGGCAATGGGTATGAAAATTCTCAAGGCGGGTTCGGAGTGGTAATATTCGACGACCGCCGCAATTTAATTGATGCTTATTGTGAATATTTTGATAATGTAACAAATAATCAAATGGAATTAAAAGCATTTTTAAAAACATTTGAATTGTTAAATACAAAATATAAAAATCAACAAGCAACTATTTATTCTGATTCTGCATATTGTATAAATATCCTCAATTCTTGGATTTACTCTTGGAGTAAAAATAATTGGAAAAATAGTAAAAATGAAACAATAAAAAATTTAGATATTATATTATCTCTATATAAATATTATAACATAAATTTTTTTATTAATCAAATCAATTTTACTAAAGTCAATGGTCATAAAGGAATTATAGGAAATTAGTTAGCAGATGCTCTTGCAACGGCAGACGTGCCAAAATTTTCAAATATTATATTACAAAATCATATAAATATTAATCTCTCTGAAAAAACTTGCTAAATTTAAAAAATTATGTTATAATATATTATATAATAAAAAGAGGTAAATTATATGAATAATAAATTATATACAGAAGATAGTATTCAATCATTAGACCCACGTGAATTTACGCGTCTTCGCCCAGGTGTTTATTGTGGTTCTACAGAGTATTCTACTCAACTTTTAATAGAAATTATTTCTAATGCTATTGATGAGTTTAAAGCTGGACATGGAAATTTAATTGAAGTAAAAATAGATACAAAAGAAAACTCTTATATGGTGCGAGATTATGCTCAAGGTTTTCTTGTTAATTCCATGAGAGATGATGGGAAAACCATTCTTCAAGCTTCTTTTGATACATTAAATACTTCAGGTAAGTTTTCAGATGATGGAGTATATGAAGGAACAGCTCTTGGTTTAAATGGAATTGGTTCTAAACTTACAAATTTTCTTTCACATAAAATGGAAGTTGAAACATGGAGAGACGGACAAACTGAAAGTATCTTTTTTGAAGAGGGAATTTTTATTAATAGGTCTGTTGGTAAGTCAAAAGAACCAAATGGAACTTATGTAAGATGGCAGCCTTCAGAAGAATTTTTTACTCATCCAGAAGTTGATATAAATAAAGTTAAAGAACTTTTTCATATTTTAACATGTTTATGTGTTGGCTTAACTATTGAATTAACAATAGATGATAAAAAAGAAATTTTTGTATCTAAACATGGATTAAATGATTTAGTAGATGATGCAGTTGGGGATTCAGAAATTATCAATTCTCGTATGAATATGAATTTTGATGCAGGAAAAAATAAACTTGATATGGTTGTAACCTATACATCAAAATATTCATTAAATATGATCTCATATGTTAACACAGGGAGCACTGACGCGGGACCTCATATCACTCAGATAAAAACAATTTTAACCAGAGAATTTAATAAATTTTTTAAAGAAAAGAAATGGTTAAAAGAAAAAGATGAAAATTTGAGCGGTGATGACATTCAAGAAGGAATGTTTATTGCTTTTAATTTAACCGCTCCTGGGGTGTCTTATGATGCACAGACTAAATCACGTATTGTGAAGATCGATATGTCACCTTTTACAATCGTTATTGTAAATGCTTTACATGATTGGTTTAATAAAAATGAAAAAGATATTAAAATAATCTTTGAAAAGGCAACTGCCGCTCGTAAAGCACGAGACGCCGCAAAGAAAGCAAGAGATGCAGCTAGAAAAGTTGGAAAAAATAAAAAGCAAAAGCTTTTAAATCTTCCAACTAAATTAGTTGATTGTTGGGGAAAAAATAGATTAGATTGTGAATTAATGATTGCGGAAGGCGACTCTGCGGCAAGTGGACTTATAGAATGTAGAAATTCTGAAATTAATGCTATTTTCCCAATTAGAGGAAAAATTATCGCAGCATATAAAAATTCTTCAGAAAAAATTTTTGCTAATCAAGAAGTTATTAATCTCATCAAAGCTATTGGGTTAGATTTAGATTCTAAAACCAATAAACTAATTTATGATACTAAAAAATTAAGATATGGAAAAATATTATTATGCGCAGATGCAGATCCAGATGGAGCTAGTATCAGAAATCTTCTTATTGAAATGTTTTGGTGGTTATGTCCTGAATTAATCCTTAACGGACATATTTATACAACTATGCCACCTCTTTTTAGAATTACTACAAAGAAAAATGAATATATTTATTTAAAAGATGAAAATGAATTAAATGAATATAAAAATAAGCATAAAAATGAAAAATTCTTAATTAATAGAAATAAAGGTTTAGGTGAGCAAGACAGTGAAGAACTTGCGGATGCTCTTGTTAACCCTGACACAAGAAATATAGCAAAAATTATTGTTAGTAATGAAATAGAAGCGAAGCAAATGATAGAAATGCTTTTGGGAACATCTGTTCCGCCAAGAAGAAGATTTTTATTACAGCACGAAGGAGAAGCTAATGAATCAGATTGAATTAACAAAAGAATTATCACAAAATTTTCTTGATTTTTCTCATGAAGTAAATTATCAAAGAGCCTTTGCTGATGCTAGAGATGGATTGAAACCAGGCCAGAGAGCTTGTATTTGGGAAATGTATCAAAAAGGATATAAAAGTAACAAACCTCATGTAAAATCTGCCAAAATTAGTGGCGGGGTAATCGCAAATTGGTGGCCTCATGGTGATACAGCCATTTATGAAACTTTTGCAAGAATGTCTCAAAAATGGATAAATAATATTCCTGAAATTGATTGGCATGGAGCAAATGGTTCTGTGCAAATTAGTGGAGAACCTGCGGCAAGCAGATATACAGAAGCAAGACTTACTAAAATTGTTGAAGAAGGTATGCTTGCTAATATTAATAAAAATACTGTTCCAATGAAACCAAATTTTTCTGATGATGATAAATGGCCAGTTGTTTTGCCGGCTATTTTTCCAAGACTTATGGTAAATGGATGTCAAGGAATTGGTAGCACGATTGCAAATGTATGGTTACCACATTCTTTTACAGAAATAGCCAATATTATTGATAAATATGTCTCAACAGGCGAAATAGATTATGACAATATTGCACCATCTTTTCCAAGCGGCGGTATTATTATTAATAAAAAAGAGCTTCCAATTATATACAAAACAGGAAAAGGAAAAGTTATATTAAGAGGAAAAGCTGAAATTAAAAATAATTATATTATTATTACAGAAATTCCATATCAAGTATATGTTGAACCTTTAATTGAAGAAATTAAAAAATATGCAGTAGAGGAAGAAAATAGTGGAATTGAAGATGTAATTAATAAAAGTAGTAAAAATATTTGTATTGAAATTGAATGTTCTTCGAATCCAGCTGCAATATTAAAAAAATTATATTCAAAAACTAGTTTGCAAAAATCTTTTAATGCTAATCAGTATGCTCTAACAGACAAAGGGATCCCTGCCTTATTAACTTTAAAAGACTATTTGGATATTTATGTAAATCACAATATTGAATGTATCATTAATGAAACCAAATTTGATTTAGACAAAGCAATTGATAGACTTGAAATTGTTAATGGTTTGTTACGGGCACTTGATGATATTGACAACATCATAGCGTTGATTAAAGGGTCTGAAAATGCAACTGCCGCCAAAGAAAATTTAATAAAAAGATATAATTTTACAGAAAATCAAACTAAAGCTATTTTAGCGATGAGACTTTCTTCTCTTGCAAAACTTGAAAAGGTTGAACTAGAGAAAGAAGCTGAAGATTTAAAAAATAAAATTTTTATGTTAAATCAAATTTTGGACAGTCGAGATGAACAAATTGGAATTCTTAAAGTGCGACTTCAGGGACTAGTAAATAAATATGGTGATGCCCGCCGCACAGAACTTACTAATATTGAAGTAAAACCAGAAGATAAAATAATTGAAGAAGTTGTTCCTGAAGATTGTGTGATTATTCTTTCTCAGTCAGGAAATATAAAAAGAATTCCTCAGACATCATTTAAGATTCAGCGAAGAAACGGAAAAGGCGTAAAAACAAAAGATGATGTAATAATGTCTTCCATTGCTACTAATACTATTGATAATCTTCTCCTTTTTACTAAAAAGGGTAAGATGTTTAAAATAATTGCAGATGAAGTTCCAGTTGGAACTAATGCTTCAAAAGGCGTTCATGTTGGAACATTAATTAATATGGATCAAAATGATGAAGTAATTGCAATTACCTCTCTTGCTAGAAGTAATACTGCAAAATATGTAGTATTCTTTACTAAACAAGGATTAATGAAGAAAACTTATCTTGATGAATATACTAAAGTAAAACGTAGTACAGGCATTGCCGCAATTAAAATTAATGATGGTGATTCTATTGCTAATGTTGAATTTATTAATGAAGAAGATATTCTTGTAATTACTAAAAATGGAATGTCAATTCATTTTGAAAGTAAAAATGTTAATCCTATTGGTAGAGTAGCGGCAGGAGTAAAAACTATAAAATTAGATGAAAATGATGAAGTTGTAGTAGGTTTACCAATCCATTCAGAAAATGATACAGTTGCTATTTTTTCTACAAAAGGATATGGTAAAAAGACCTCTATTAAAGAATTTACTGTTCAGGGAAGGGGCGGAAAAGGTCTTGTAATTTATAAACCTAGTCCTATTTATGGTCAAATTGCAGGCGCTACGGTTATTTCAGATAAAGATACAGTTCTTTTAACTGGTCAACCGAATTCTATATGTATTGCCGCAACTGATTTACCTTTATTAACTAGAACAAGTTTTGGAAATATTATGGTAAAGTCTAATATTTCATCTGTTGTTAAATTTTAAATAAGGAGTAAATTTACTCCTTATTTGTTTTTTATAAAAAAATATATTATAATATATTTATAAAAAATAAAGGAAATAAAAGATATGGAAGAATGGACAATTAGAAGTTTAATTGATGAATTAAATAGATTAACAAAACTTTATGATGCAGGTCAGCCAGAAGTTAGTGATTCCTATTGGGATGAACTATACTTTAAATTAAAAGAAATGGAAAAAGAAACGGGTCTTATTTATCCAGACTCACCAACTCAAAACATTCATTTTGAAAAAGTTTCTGACCTAAAAAAGGTTAAGCATAATCATCTTATGCTTTCTCTTGATAAAACAAAAAATTTTGATGATATAAGATTTTTCCTTGATACATTTTCTTGGATCGCTATGGCAAAATTAGATGGTTTAACTTGTTCATTAAAATATATTAATGGTGAATTGGTTTCCGCAGAAACAAGAGGAAATGGTATTGAGGGGGAAGATGTTACTCATAATGCAAAAGTAATTCCTTCAATTCCGCAAAAAATTAATTATAAAGATGAATTAGTTGTAGATGGAGAAATTATATGCACTTATGAAAATTTTGAACAATTTAAAACTTCATATAAAAACCCTAGAAATTTTGCAAGTGGAAGTATAAGATTATTAGATTCAAAAGAGTGTGAAAAAAGACATCTTACTTTTGTTGCTTGGGATTGCTTTTGTAATGATTATTTTTATAATGAATATTTAAATAAACCTTATAATATTCAACAAACATTATCTTTAACACTTCAAGTCCTTCTAGATT
>ODAI013303514.1_pt1 | contig 77173 bp, 70 predicted proteins | sample 1539321 | NCBI WGS metagenome assembly ODAI01 (sample SAMN02144231, study PRJEB22623) | gut metagenome | biome: sheep rumen | host: Ovis aries | place: New Zealand | reverse complement strand
TATAATACTTGGTTGGCGACGACCTGGGAATGTAGTTCTATGCCGGTACAATGCCGAGCGGAAGTTCGGCAAAACAAGGGCCAATAGCTCAGTTGGTTAGAGCATCCGGCTCATAACCGGACGGTCCGGGGTTCGAGTCCCTGTTGGCCCACTTTAAGACTTTCTCTTTTGAGAAAGTCTTATTTTTATAGGAGGAAATATGTTAGGTAAAATTGTTACAGTAAAGGTTGACAGACCTCTCGGCAGTTATCACCCTGAGTACAAAAGTCTTTACTATCCTGTGAATTACGGCTATATTGAGGGCATTATAGCACCTGACGGTGAGGAACAGGACGCTTATATTTTAGGCGTGGACAAGCCTGTTGATATGTTCACAGGAAAAATAATCGCAATAGTTCACCGTTCTGATGATGTTGAAGAAAAATGGGTAGTATGTCCTGAGAATATGACCTTTACAAAAGATGAAATTATTGATAAAATTAATTTTCAGGAAAAATATTTTCAATCGGAAATTATAATGTAAAATGCCGTCTGTATTGTTACAGACGGCAATTTTTTATTATTCAACGGGAACTGTCCAGCCAAATGTATCTTCAATCTTGCCCCACTGAATACCAGTCATTGTATCATAGAGCATCTGAGAGATTTTACCGATTTTATTTCCGTTGATTTCCATAACCTTATCGCCCCATTTGAGGTGACCGACGGGTGAAATAACGGCTGCTGTACCTGTTCCGAAAACTTCATCGAGTTTGCCTGCGTCATAAGCATCAGCGATTTCCTGAATGTCAATACGTCTTTCCTCTACTTCGATACCCTTTGACTTGCAGACTTCAATAGCGGATTTTCTTGTGATACCGGGGAGAATACTGCCCTGAAGCATAGGAGTTACGACTTTTCCGTCAATAACGAAGAAGATATTCATAGCACCTACTTCTTCGATGTATTTCTGTTCAACACCATCAAGCCAGAGAACTTGAGAATAATTCTGCTTGTGAGCTTCGTCCTGACCGATGAGGGAAGCCGCATAGTTACCGCCTGTTTTAGCGAATCCCATACCGCCTCTTACGGCTCTTACATACTTGCTTTCAACGTAGATACTTACGGGGTTAAGACCTGTTTCGTAGTAAGCACCTGAGGGAGAAAGGATTATCATGAAGTAATACTGTGAGCCGGGTTTAACGCCGAGGAAAGGGTCAACTGCGAAGATAAAGGGTCTTATGTAAAGCGACTCGCCGTCTTTTGAGGGAACCCAGTCCTTTTCGATTTTGAGGAGTTCCATAAGGCACTGCATACCGAGTTCTTCGGGGAGTTCAGGGATAACAAGTCTTTCATTTGATTTGTTAAGTCTCTTGAAATTCTCCATAGGGCGGAAAAGCTGAACTTTGCCGTCAGCAGTTCTGTAAGCCTTCATGCCCTCGAAAACTGTCTGACCGTAGTGCAGGCACATAGCGGCAGGAGAAAGTTCAATATTGCCGTAGGGGAGGATTTCGGGGTCATGCCAGCCCTGACCTTCATCATAGGGCATAAGGAGCATATAGTCGGTAAAAACGTGACCGAAACCGAGTTTGTCACCAGGCTGTGGTTTAGCCTTTAAAGTTTCTGCTTTTGTGAATTTGATTTCCATTTCATACAACCTTCTTTATAATATTTTCCGCATAAAGCGGGATACAGCTTAATAAGCGGAGAAGTATTTCTTCTCGTAGATTTTCTTGCACACGACAACAGCGGCAACGGCTGCCGAAGCAGCGAGAACAGTTGTAGTTATAGCCGTAGCGATAATTATTTTGCCTTTTTTAGTCATAGAGTCCTCCTTTGTGGGATAAAACCTATATAGATTATAACATATTTATCAGATAAATTCCATAGAAAACCATGAAAAATATGCACGAAAAAAGCTGTTGAAAACTCTGATTATTCTATCATAGGGAGCTGAGTTACTGCGCCTGCATCGTACATTTGTATAGCATAGGCATCTTTTCCTGTTACACCGTCATTTCCGTTATACGCATCAGCGTTTGTCAAAGCCTCGTCCGAGAGGGAATATTTTGATTTGTTTGCGATATACTGTAATATTCTTACAGAGTCGGAAATAGAAACTCTGCCGTCAAGGTTAGCATCGCCGACAAGTTTTTCAGCGGTTACTTTAATTTTTACAGTAGTCACAGTGTTTTCGGATTTTATTAAAATTTCGGCTTCACCGACACCAACAGCCTTTACAAGACCGTTGTTATCGACGGTAACTACATTTACATCGAGGGAAATCCATTCAGCGGAATCGGAAGATTTAAGCTGTAAAGTATTTCCTATGCCTTTTATTTCAAACTCCTGAATTTCATCAGGTTTTTCGTTATCGGGTTCATATGTTGAAACTATTTTTATCGGGTAGACGGTATCACCGACAGTTGCGGTGACTGTGCAAGTACCTGAACTTACAGCAGTAACAACGCCTTTTTCGTCAATAACGGCAATACTTTCGTCAAGGGATTTCCACACAATTGAAGAAGTATCCTCAATATTTGAAAGTGTGATTACCTGAGATTTCTGCTCATTTGAAAGTTCAATAGTGCCGATAAATTTAGTTTCGGGGACATAATCGGGGTCATATTCGGAAGTAACCTCAAAATAATATCTTACAGTATCATTTGCCGCATATATACGGCAGTTACCCTTGTTTACGGCGGTAACTGTTCCGTTCCGGTCAACAGTTGCGACATTTTCGTCTGTACTGCTCCATGTAAGACCTTCTGCCTGAGTGGTAATTTTTCGTGTAGGCTTTTCGTTGGTGAGTGTAAAGGAATTTACATACTGTTCCTGAATTTCGGGAGTTGAATCTTCAGCGGGGTCATAATCCGAAACGACAGGGATAATATAAGTAGTATTGCCGAGTACAGCGGTTATATTACAGTTGCCCTTGCCGACAGCGGTTATATTGCCTTTTTCGTCAACAGTAGCGACATTTGTATCTGAACTGCTCCACTGAGCGGCACTTGTATCCGCACCGTTGAATGAAGGTACAGCGGTATTCTGGGCATGGTCGAGGTGGATTTCATCGAGGGTAACAGTAACGGGTTCATCGGGAGTTTCGGCAGATTCTTCTGTAACTATTACTGTAAGGCTGAGAACCTGAGAGCTTGTTATTGCGTATACATTACATGAGCCGACACCTGTACTTGTAATATTTCCGTTCTGGTCAACGGTTGCGACATTTTCGTTATCGCTTTTCCATGTGACAGTTAAATTATCGTTGTTGGTAAGTTTTATGGGGATAGTCTGACCTATTGCGGTAAAATTGAGTGTATTGGAAGAATCTTCCTCCGCATAAGCGGTATTGATAATATTTCTGCTTTGTAATGTCTGCAAAGTACCGCCCATGATGCAGAGGGAAGACATAAGGGCAATTATTTTTTTGTAATTCATATTGTACCTCCGTCATTTTGCTGCGGCTGTATATTTTCGAGATATACCGCAGCGATAATAGTAATATTGTCCTGACTTCCCTTTTCGAGAGCCTTTTTTACAAGAATTTCGAGTCTTGTTTCGAGATTTTTGGGGAGTTCAAGAGTTTCCTGAATTTCGAGTGCAGAAACGTAGTCAGAAAGACCGTCTGTACATATTATAAATATATCTCCGTGCATCACATCAAATTCTCTTGTATCCACCTGTGGTTTAGCTTTCAGGTTTCCGAAAACGGGGCATATAATATTTCTGTGTACATGGGTTTTAGTTTCTGCAAAGGTTATAGAGCCTTCTTCATAGAGCATCTGTACGAGTGACTGGTCTCTTGTAAGCTGTCTGATATAGTCATCTCTGTAAAGATACATTCTTGAATCGCCTGAATTGAAAGTAATGATTTTATTTTCTTCAAAAGCAGCGAATCCGCATAGAGTAGTCTGCATATTATTCAGTTCTGGGTTCTGGCTGCCTATATCCATAAGTTTGTTATGGACGCTGTAAAGGTCTGTAACAAGGGTATCAGCGGAGAGAAAATCCATACCGCTCATTATGCCCAGACACATTCTTGAAGCCATTTCGCCCGACCTTTCGCCTGAAACGCCGTCAGACACGGCGGTGACAAAAGGAACATCAATATTCATTGTAATGCTCCCGCTGTCACGGACTTCCCTGCCTATGAGGAAAGCGTCCTCATTATGTGGCATAACGCCTTTATTTGTAATTCCGCAGCAATAAAACATATTAAAAATCCTCTGAATTTATCCTGTAAAATCTTTTTCCGTTTTCGCAAGTAATATCAAGGAGTTTCTGAACGGATATATTTTTAATTTCGGCAGCTTTTTCGGCAGTATATTCTATCATTGAGCTGTCGCAGCGTTTTCCTCTGAAAGGGACGGGGGAAAGATAAGGGCAGTCGGTTTCGAGGAGAAGTTTTTCAAGCGGGACAGTTTCGAGAGCTTTTATTGCCTTTTTAGCGTTCTTAAAGGTTATGACACCTGTAAATCCTATATACATACCGAGGTTTATAATTTCCTGAGCGGTTTCGGCGGAATAGCTGAAACAGTGCATAACGCCTTCGGGGCGGTATTTTTTAAGGATATTGAGAGTATCGAGACAGGCATCTCTGCTATGGATTATGACGGGCATATTCATATCCTTGGCAAATTCGAGTTGCTGGGAGAATAATTTTATTTGTTTATCCTTGTCATAGCCTTCATAGTGGTAATCAAGACCGATTTCGCCGACAGCCCTTACTTTTTTATTATTTCTGATAATATTTTCGATTATATCGAGATAATTTTCGGGTGTTGAACTGATATTTTCGGGGTGAATGCCTGCGGCTGAAAATATATAGCTGTATTTTTCAGCGAGTGCGGAATTTTCGGCAGAATCTTCAACTGAACAAGCTGCGAGGGTTATATATTTAACGCCTTTTTGTGGGAGTGTTTTGAGGAGTGATTCACGGTCGCAGTCGAATGCGCTGTCAGCATAATGTGCGTGGGTATCGAATATATTATTTATCATATTATCAGCCTGTCTTTACTGCAAAATATTCCTCAACGATATTTTTGATAAATCCTTCGCTGGGGATAAAGTCTGCGTCAGCGTTATTTCCGTCCATTGTGAGGAATCTTGAAATTGATTCGCTTCTTGAAAGCATATTTTTGATAGCGGTTTTGCGTTTTTTATAGTCAACAGCGGTAATATCGGAGTCAACCATATTTATTATAGTATTGAAGGAGTTGTCGAGACCGTCAGCGAGTCTTTTTCCGTCCGCCTGATTAATCATGTCTGATATTACGGAACTTGCGATATATGCTCTCTGTACTTCGCCCTCATCGAACATGGAGTATGTTATAAATTTTTCAATCTGTTCACCGCTGAGGTACTGTTCAGAGCCGTCACTGTTGAATCCTGACATCTGGACTTTTACGGGATAATTTACGCCACCTATCATATCGCAGGCTTTTCTGAGCGCAGCTCCATCAAATTTCATATATCTGTCGATAGTTATACCGAATATGATTTCAATAAATTCCTTTGCTGCGCTCACGCCGCCCGCCTTGTAAGAGCCTGAGAGACTTCTCTGAACGCCGTCAATAACTGTAATCATATTTGTAGGCAGACCGAGGAACATAAGCTTTTTATCCTTTGGTATAGACCTCATAAGCACGAATGTGGACGAACATTTCAGGTCGGGTTCATCGAGAACGAGGAGAACAGTATGGCTGTCCTCATATGAAGTTGTAGCGACGACTCTCGGAGAAGGTTCTTTCAGTTCCTGTTCATTGCCGAGACCGAAATATTTATATATTCCGTAAGCACCTCCGCCAATTATCAGCAGTCCGAGAAATACTGTAACAAGAAATGGAACTGCTATTCTTCCGCTTTTTTTCTTCTTTGCCATTGTAGTAAAACTCCTTTCGCAATTCCCGTTTTTACGGGATATTATTTCATTATTTGATGCATACGCATCATTTTAAAAAGATGTGCTGAAAAATTCATGTGACCCCTTGCAAAATTCCGCAGAAGTGGTATAATAGTTTATGGAATGTCGTAGAGATATTCAGATATGAGATTTATTTCATTTTCTATGCGGTTTTTATCCGTGCCTGCCCTGTCTATGACTGTATATATGTCATTGATACCGAAGCAGTGAATTTTTTTATTTTTGCGTCTTGCATAGTTTACAGTCTGATAAGTTCCCGAACGGTAGCTGTTGTCATTGAGAAAAGCTATGACCTCCGAAGATTTTTCAACCATGAAGTAATTTCTTTCACGGTAGACAAAAGGAGAAGAAAATTTTGTGATATTCTTTCCGTATGTTATCTGGGCTTCATCATTGACAACAGTGAGAATATCCGCATTTTTTTCGACTTCTTCGAGAATCCTGAGATATGGCGGTTTAAAGAACTGTGAATGTTTTATAAATGGCATGGCGCATATAAGCTTTAAATTTTTTTCGGATTTTATACTGCATATATATTCGGCAGCCAGAAGGTCAGTACCTTCCGCAAGACCGCTGATGAATGTGTCAAATCCACGATTTACTGCTATGTTGATGAAGCTGAAAAGCATTTTTCTCACAGCAAACACAGTTGCATCTGAATCATCTTTTTTATGCGGTATGATTGACTTATCACGATGACCTGATATACACACAGTTCTTTTCATATCTGAATTAACTTCACAGGCAGGACATACGGGCATTCCTGAATTTAAAGAATACAGCATCGGAAACCTCCTGAATTATCAGCAATATAATATATTATATCATATGTTCCTGAACTTTTCAAGAAGTTTTTTCACCTGTAACTTTTTTTTAATAGTTAAGGTTTACAAAATCAATATTCCGTGCTGAATTTAAGACAAAGAAAGGACAATATCATGAAACCATATCTGAAAAGGGCTTGGGCAGAGGTATATCTCAGCCGTCTTGAAAATAATGTAAAAATAATTAAAAGTCTCAACTCTCAGGAAACACAGCTTATGGCAGTTGTCAAAGCTGATGCCTACGGTCACGGGGAAGAACACATAATTAAATTTCTCTATGAAAAATGTGCAGTAAATTATTTTGCTGTTTCAAATCTTGATGAGGCGATAGCTGTCAGAAAATACGCTCCCGATTCTGAAATACTCATACTCGGCTATACTCCTCCCGAATATGCACACGAAATCTCCATGTACAATATAATTCAGGGAGTTGTATCGACTGAATATGCAAATCAGCTTGTTAAAAATACTCCCGAAACTCTGCGCTGTCACATTAAAATTGATACAGGTATGGGAAGAATAGGTCTTAAACATGAAAATCCGCAGTCGTGTGCTGATGAAATCGCTGAAATGATGAAAATAAACAAACTCTCCGTTGAGGGAATCTATACACATTTTGCGGTTGCTGACAGCGATAATCCCGACAATATCGCATATACCGACAAACAGGAGAAATTTATCCTTGATACATATGACTGTCTTTGCGAAATGGGGATAAAATTAAAGCACTGTCATTTTATGAACAGTGCTGCAACCTGTTACAGAAATAATCCGAGGTCAACTCTTTCAAGGGCAGGAATAATTCTCTACGGTTTGCACCCTGATACAAGCCTTGAAATTCCTGCGGGACTTGAACCTGTAATGGATTTGAAAGCAGTCATATCCCATGTGAAAACAGTAAACAAGGGCGACTGCATAAGCTACGGACGCACATTCAGGGCTGAACATGAAATGAAAATAGCTACCGTAACAATAGGCTATGCTGACGGATATTCAAGGCTTCTGAGTTCAAAGGGCGAAATTCTTGTTCACGGAAAAAGATGCAGAATCACAGGCAGAGTATGCATGGACCAGCTTATGATAGATGTTTCCGATATCCCTGACGTAAAGGCAGGAGATATCGTCACCCTTATAGGAAAAGATGGTGACGACTGCATAACAGCTGATGAACTGGCTGATATATACGGTACAATAGGATATGAAGTAGTATGCGGAATATCAAAGAGAGTGCCGAGAATTTATATATACTGAGGAGAATTTATATGAAAAAAGCTATGACAATATCCTATGAAGTGGGAGATAATCTTTATCTGAACTTCACAAATAAATGTCCCTGTGCCTGTACATTCTGCATAAGAAACAATGCGGACGGCGCATATGGTTCAGACCCCTTGTGGCTTGAACATGAACCCTCCGCAGAGGAAATATATGCGGATTTAGAAAAGCGTGACATTAAAAAATATAAGGAAATAGTATTCTGTGGATATGGTGAACCTACCTGCCGTCTTGAAGTTCTTCTTGAAATAGCAGATTATCTTAAAAAGTCACCTGAATGTCCGAAACTCCGCATAAATACAAACGGTCTGGGCGACCTTGTGAACGGACGCAGTATAGCAGATGAAATCTGCAACGCTGTCGATATCGTTTCCGTAAGCCTTAATGCAGGAACAGAAGAAGAATATATGGCTGTTACAAGACCTAAGTATGAAAATGCTTTTGAGGCTATGCAGAAATTTACTGCGGACTGCGTAAAAACAGGCAAATGTGAAGTTATAATGTCGGTAGTTGATGTTATACCGCTCGAACAGATTGAGGCATCACGCATGATTTGTGAAAAACTCGGAGCAAAACTCAGGGTAAGAAAATATGATGAATAAAAAAAGCGGGACATTTTGTCCCGCTTTTTCATATGGTGGAATGTGATTTTTTCCGCATATAACACTCTTTGAGAACTACTGCACTGAACTGGGATTTTGCGAAGCGTTCAACTCTTATCGCAGAGCGGTTTTTTTCCGTTTCATATTTTGATTCAGGAACGACTTTAATATTTGTTTTGTCGTTGAACACCACAAAATAGAAGAACAGGTCATCAGGGTTATTCTGAATAGATGAGATACATTTATATCTGAGAAAAATAAATTCACTGATATATTCTTCCGAATTACTTTCGCATATTTTATTATAGTAGATTTTTTCTTTTTCATTCAGTGGCAGAGAGAGGGCGATTTTTTTCCGTTTTTCCTCTACAATATGTTTCTGAGTTTCGATTTTTTCTATTCTGTCGCTTTTTATTTTAAGGAAATCTTGATTATTTTCAAAATCCGTTGTATAGATACTTCTGTAAATAGTGAAAAGTGCGAGTGCATCATTGAGTGCATTATGAAAAGTACCTGATGAGGGTACAAAGCCGAATGCGCCTGCAAGTTCTTTTATATTCACAGCTTGCGGAAGATTCATTTTTTTAACCATTTCGTCCTGTATATCTAAAATAATTGAACATATACGATTGATATGAAGGTATTCTTTTTTAAGTTTCTTATGTATTCTTATATCGGATTTAAGGGCAGGTTTGTCGAAGTTGCCCCACACAAAAACTTTTTTGATATTATATTTGTGTACAAGTCTGACGGCTGCTGACATAACATCATCAGAATCGGGAGAGTTGTTTATATCTTCCTGACTGAGCAGGGTAAGGTTTTTACATTCCTCAGTCATCTGGGGATACTTATTGGGGCGGCAGGTGCAGTAAAAATTCTCCTTTATTCTGTATTTGTCATCGCATATAACAAAACCGACAGAAAGAATTTCACATTTCCAACGTGATATGCCCTTGCCGCAAGTAAATTCAAAGTCTGCAAAGCATAAAAATTCTTGTTTGGCTTTCCGGGTCAAACAAACCACCTCCACATATGATATATGATAATTATATCATAATAACACTATAAAATCAATATATTTTGGCAATATAGAAAAAGAATTTTTGTTTTAACTTATAAATATATTTTTATTAGTTATGTTTAACAAAAATAATATGCTTTATACAAATATTTCCCTCGTTTTTGGCGAGGGAAATTTATAATTAAAATGTAAATTTTTAAAGTATAAAGCATATAAGACCTGAACAGCCGTCATTTATGATTCTTTCAAGAGTTTCCTGAAGCTTCATTCTTGCATCTGAGGGCATTTTGCACAGCTTGTTGTGCAGACCTTCATTAACGAGGTCATGTAGAGACTTTCCGAAAATATTGCTTTCCCATATTTTTGCAGGGTCTTCATCAAATCCGTCAAGCAGATACATAATAAGTTCTTCTGATTGTTTTTCCGTGCCGACAATAGGCGAAACAGTAGTATTTATATTGGCTTTCATGAGGTGGATTGAGGGAGCGGAGGCTTTAAGGCGCACGCCATATTTTCCGCCCTGTTTGATAATTTTAGGTTCTTCGAGGGTAAGTTCTTCCTGTTCTGGCATAACAATTCCGTAACCTGTTGCCTCCACTTCTTCGAGAGCGGGAGCGATACGGCTGTATTTCTTTTTGATGTCATTGAGTTCCATTAAAAGGGGCATCAAATCGCTTTCGCTTTCGATATTTATACCTGTTTCCTCGCCGAGAATCTTATAGAAAAGGCTTGAATCAAGTTCGGCAGTAACGGTTACAGAGCCTTTTCCGAGGTCTATTGAACTTATTGAGGTACTGACTATATGCGGACATTCTCTCATAGCTTCGACAGCGGAATTTACTTCACGGACGATTTTGATATCTTTTGCGGCATTTCTGATACAGTCGAGGATTTCGGATTTAAGCCAATGACCTTTTTCGAGGGAATTTATCCAGCGTGCAGTTCTGATATTTATTTCTGAGATAGGGAAAGAATAGAGAATTTCCTTCATAATTTCGCTTATATCGTTTTCGTCAAGGCTCAGAGCGTTAATGGGGATAACTTTTGCATCATATTTTTCTGTAAGCTGTGCGGCGAGTTTTTTTGAATCGGGCGAGGAGGGATTGACAGTATTAAGCACAACGACAAAGGGCTTTCCGAGTTCACGAAATTCACGGATAACACGTTCTTCACATTCTTCATATTCAGTTCTCGGAATATCTGATATACTGCCGTCAGTAGTAATTACAAGACCAATTGTTGAATGGTCTGTTATAACTTTCTGAGTACCTATTTCAGCCGCCATATTAAAAGGTATAGCTTCGTCAAACCATGAAGTCATAACCATTCTGGGCTGTTCGTTTTCGATATATCCTATCGAACTGGGAACGATATATCCCACGCAGTCAATAAGTCTTACATTCATGACAGCACCGTCACCGAGGTCAATTTCGACAGCTTCTTCGGGAATGAATTTCGGTTCGGTAGTCATAATAGTTTTGCCTGCGGCAGACTGGGGGAGTTCGTCAATCGCCCTTTCACGCATGAAACTGCTTTTGATATTGGGTATTACAAGAGTTTCCATAAATTTTTTAATGAAAGTAGATTTTCCCGTCCTGACAGGACCTGCAACGCCTATATAAATATCGCCGCCTGTACGTTCAGCGATATTGTTGTAAATATTTTTAGTCATAATTTCTTCCTTTCATATTTATTTTCAGCCGTCAACTATTGGTATAAGGAGCATACCGTCAGAGTCCACAATATCGCTCACGAGTTCATTCTCCTCCAGTATGGAATCGACATCAGTGCTGTATCTTTTGGCGATATCCCATACATTTTCGCCTTTTACGCCGAAATATAATTTTATAGCATAGTCACCGTCACGTTGTTTTTTAGTTTTGTCGTCTATCAGTATTTCTGAAACAGCCCTTACAGTTGAAGAACCTGAAACGGATATTTCTGCGGATATATCAGATTTTGCGGTAAGTACCCCTTCTGATGATATATTATATGAAACGTCTGTTACATTTATTGATGCAGAAAGTGAAGAACCTGAAATATCATTTTCTATACTGATAATCTGTTCAAAGGCTTCATCTCTGTCGGGCATGACAATCATTCCTGAATTGTCCTCAGCCGCCATTGAATAGGTGAGCATACCTGTAATTATGACATTTTTTCCGTCCTCGGAAAGTCTTGTATTTATATTTTTGGGAGTTACCCACATGGCGAATATATTAACAGGGGTATTGTCGCCCTCTGATATTTTAGCGGTATGTCTGAAATTTTCATTATAAATTACAGGCAGTTGTCTTGCATTTATATCAGAAAAAGATACATCGCAGGGGTATACGGTTGAATATGCATCAGATGCTATCATAATTGAAGAAGTTCTGACGGCATCGCAGGAGATTTTTATTTCTGTTTCGTATTTCAGTATACGGTTATCGTTATTTTTATCGCCTGTCGGGGTGAGTTCGCAGCTTATAATTTCGGCAGTTGCTGAACATGAAAAGCTTTCGTCAAGACCGTCCATATCGCTTATCTGGCTGTAAGGCACATTGAAAGACATAGCTTCAACAGTACCTTTTCCGTCCTTTTCGCAGGAATATAAAAGGCGGATATTTATTTCGCCTTTGGTCATAAGTTTTCCTGAGATTATTTTAGTTTCAGGGACAGTTGGAATACATCTGCTTGATATAACGGATATTATTGCAGGCTGGGCGGGGGAAATTTCTGTTTCCTCGGAGATACGGACAATTTTTTCTGTATTTAATTTTGAAGATGCAAAATTCACGGGAATTTTTCTGAGCTGAATATTCATTCCTGAAACATCGCTTATAACTTCCTGTTCCTTAGTTCCTGAAACGTCAATTTTCACAGATACAGCCGCCCTCATATCAAGACGGCGTTTATTTACTGCACGATAATTTACATGGTCTGTTTTGGCAGAAATTTTAACTGTCGGGTCGGAGCAGGATTTTCCGAGTTCGGCGGTTTTTGAAAAGCTCTGTTTCTGCGATATACAGCGGATAATACTGTCGCTGTCGGTACAGTAGAGTATTTTTATATCGCATTTCAATTCATATGAAAGCTTGTCACCGATTACGGAATAACCTGTTATAACAGGTGATACCTCACATCTTACAAGCCTGAAAATATCGGGGTAGTAGTCGGGAAGTATGTAATCAAGTTCCACACCCTGTTCCTGTAATCCGTTCCAGATACATTCAGCAGCGGGAACTTTTTCTCTGCTTATTCTCAAATCCATAATGAACCTCCTTAATTGCTTTGTAATATCATATGCACAAAAATTCAAAGGTATGCAAAAGCAAAACCGCAGAAACGGTATTATCCGTTTCTGCGGCAGGTAAGGAGAAGTTATGAAATTAGAAATTTTCGTAATAATTATGTTTCAGACGTATCTGTTTCGTAATCGAGGGGATTGTCTTTATGCTCTGATGATTCCTGAAGAACGAGTTCAATATCTATATCTTCGCCCGCTCTTGTGACAGTGAGAGTAATTGTATCGCCTGCTTTGTAGTTATTTTTAACTTTGTTGAGTTCTTCGGCAGTTTTGATAGTTTCGCCCTCTATGTCGATTATGACATCGCCAATCTGCAAGCCTGCTTTTTCTGCGGCACTGTCTTTCTGGATACTCTGGACATAAACTCCCATAGGAATATTGAGATATCTTGAATAAGCTTCTGTAACATCGACAGTAGTAATACCTATCTGAGGTCTGCCTGTAACGTATCCGCTGTTGATGAGGTCATCAATTATAACTTTTGCGTCACTTATTGGAATGGCAAAGCCAAGACCTTCAACGCTTGCAGAACCGTATGCGGAGGACATTTTAGCGGAATTTATACCTATGACCTGACCGCAGCTATTGAGGAGCGGACCGCCTGAATTTCCTGAATTTATAGCGGCATCTGTCTGGATAAGAGTCATATTTTTTTCATTTATCGAAATCTGTCTGTTGAGTGCAGAGATTATACCGCTTGTAACTGAACCGAAAAGGTCGAAACCGAGAGGATTTCCGACAGCTATAACAAGTTCGCCTACTCTTAAATCATTGCTGTCTCCGAACTGTGCAGGAGTAAGACCTGTTTCATCTATTTTTAGTACGGCGAGGTCAGTTTCAACGTCATAGGCAATAATTTTAGCCTCATGTTCTGATTCATCGCTGAGGAGTATAGAAACATCAATAGCTTTTCCGCAGTTGTATTCGGTATCATAGACCACATGGGAATTTGTGATAATATATCCGTCATCTGTCATAATAATACCTGTACCTGTACCTGTTACTTCCTTTGTTTCTGTCTGAGGCTGAAAGCCCATGAATCCCCATGAATTATACTGCTCAGTATATTCAAAAGTTGAAGATACACCCACAACAGAAGGCATTATTTCGTCAACTATATCGGGCAGATATTTTGCATCTTTACGGGAAGCAATCTGAATAAGGCTTGGCAGGGCAGTTTCTTTTGCAGAGGGAGCTTTTTTGTCCTCCTGTTTTTCAATTTCCTGCTGTTCGTCAGCGTTTTCAGCATCAGCCTGACGCTGGGGCATTTCGTCTTGAATAGTAAGGTCGGTAACATTGCCGAAACTGTTGTCATTGATAAATTTATAAGCCTGATAAGAACCTGCTCCGATTATTGCGACGCAGAGCACGCCTATAATAACTTTCAGACCTGAATTTTTCTTAGGCTTTTTGGGGCTGTTGTTTTCTGAAGTGTAAGACGTTTCTTCACTGAAATAATTGTAATCATCATTCATCGGAAATTCCTCGCTTTTATAATTATGAACTGTAAACACAGGATAATTTTTATTTATTATATATTATTATAACCTTTTTTGTGATAAAATGATGATAACATACAGAAAAATTCCTTTTTATTGTGAAAATTATTTTTTCAGCAAAAAATCCCTGCACAGGGCAGGGAAATTTTCATACATATATTTCATCATAGCTTGCTTTGAGAGCTTCTTTGATTAATTTAACTTCATCAGAATACAGATGTCTCTGACCTGTTTCAATTTTGGCGATAGCAGTTCGGGAAATATCGCAGCCACTTACCTGTAATTTAGCGGCAAGCATTTCCTGTGTCATGCCTGCTCTTTCTCTCAAACGTCTGATGTTTCTTCCTATTCTCTTTTCGGCTTCTTTATCCATATGTACTCCCCCGTATCATAAAATACTGACATTTTATTATAACATTTTAGTGCAGTCTCTTTTGTTCTTATTTGAGAACAAAACGGCTTTTCGGAAATATTTTTCCTGTATTTATTATACACCCTGAGGGAGAAAAATTTGCCGCAAAAAACGGCATATTTGCCGCAAATTTGCTAAAATAGTTTTGCGTTTTTAATAAAATTAATAAAAAGTTCATAATTTTTTTGCGATTTGTGCTTATATCAGAACACACCTGCGGAAATAATCTGATATAATATAACTACATTAAAGGACGAGTTTTAAGATTGTTTTACGATTTCAAGGAGGTTGATTTCATGATTCCATTACTTATGATGGCTGCACCCACAATAACAGCAGCAGCAACAGGTGGAACAGCAGCAACAGTTGGAACAGCAGCGGCAGTATTAGGAACGGTGGCAAACGTAGGACTTAATGCGGTAAGAGCCGCTAAAGCTGGAGGTGCTGCAACCGCTGTGGCATCTGCGGTTGTAAAAGCAGGTGCTATTAAGGCAGGTGTGGCAGGTGTTGCCATTATTGGAAGCGGTGCTTTAATTGCTAATGCTGTTAAGAATGTTAAGAAGAAAGCAGAAGAAAATAAATCCCATACATAAATAAACTTATCAAAAAAAGCCGTATCGAAAGATACGGCTTTTTTCTTAATAGTCAATAATCTGGATTAATTTTCTGAAATCCGAGGGGGTACAGTGTTTAATCTCCCTGAAAATCCTGTTGAAGGTAGTTATACTTTTGAATCCCGACTGCATAGCCGCCTCGGTTATAGAGATTTTCGGGTCTGAGAGAAGCTGTTCGGCGGCTTTTGTACGTCTTGCGTTGATATACTGTGTATAGGACATTGAGTTATACTGTCTGAAAATCCTTGAAAAGTGGAATTTGCTGTAACCTGCGATATCCGCAAGCTGGTCGAGGGATATATCATACATATAGTTATTGTCGATATATTTGAGAACCTTGACGAATTTTTCGGAATACTCATTTATTTTCCCGTCATTCAGGTCAAAATTTTTCATATTCTGCATAAGCTGATTTTCTCTTATTGATATAAGCATATTCAGGAGCATAGAATAAATTTTGACTTCTGAAAGTTCCGATTTTGATTTATACAGGGAGAGCAAATCGAGCATAGTTTTTTTTGCAAGGATATGTAACTGGCTGTCATAGTCCTTATTTATGAGTATTGGTGAAGAAAATCCACGCATAACCTGTTCAAGTATGGGAAATTCTTCGAGAACGCTGTTATCGCATTGAAAAATAATTCTTCTTCCCTTTACAGCGGGCATACTGTGGAGTTCGCCTGACGGAATTATGAGGGTATCTGATTCAGGGATTTTAAATTCTTTGTTTCCCACTGTGACGATGTAATAATTTTCGAGAGGCGTAATAATTTCCAGTGCGTTATGCCAGTGAACGGGATATGCTTCATTGTCGTCATTGTCATAAAGCATGATATATTTCTGTATATCATATTCAACTGTTTCATAGTCTCCTGAAAGATTTTTAATCATAAAAATCACCTCTTATTGTCATTTACAGTCATACAGTTGAAGTGGCTGTATCTCCTGATGAAGAAGTAGTTGATTCGGTTTTGGTGCGTCTTACGGAAACTTTTGAACTTGTAGTCACCCACACATTGTCATATTTCGGGCATGAGAAGTTGACATTCGTATTGAACTGGTCAACGGTTATATCGGCATTGAGTAAGTTCACATCAGCGATTATATCTTCAGCGGTTATTTCGTTGATTATTTCCTGCGGACCGACAACGGATATAGTCATTCTCTGGGTAATTATATTGTATTCATAGCTGCTGTCGGGGATATTGCTCATAGTTATTCTGTCCTGATCTATAGTGAGGTCAGTTTTTGCGAGGTTTTCGTTATTGAGTTTCACTGTGACCGCTTCAACGTCCGAAACATTTATGTATTCGCTGTTATCGAGGATTGTGCTTAGGGTAAAGGTTTTTGAATAATTTATATCGAGGTCGCTGAGAAGGATTTTCCCTATATCAATGGTATCGGGGATTTCGGTCTGGCTGTTGTTGGTAGCCAGCACAATATATTCTGGAGAAATTTTGAAGTCGAGGAAATTTTTATCGAAATCTCCCGGGGCATTTGCGACTGATACGGAAAGTTTTACTGTTTTCTGGGTACGGACGGGAATATATATGCTGAAATTGCTGTTTGCGAAAGTAAGATCTGACTGGTCGATTAGTGCGGCATCTTCGGAATAAAGCTGAATTTCGTCATTTGAGAGGTTATATGAGGAATCGAGGTTAAGAGTTTTATTTGAAGCGGCATAGCATTTTGAAATTTTGTCAAGCTGTGCGGAAGGACCTGTTATGAGTACGGTATCGGGAGTACAGGTGAGTTCGCCGAGGTTTATTGCCTTGCCTTCCATTACCGATACATTCGGAATTTTGGGAATTATGGGATATTCTCTTGTATCGTACTTGTCGAGGACGACAGAAGCGGTTGAAGGGTATACGGACTGGACTTCAAAATTGATATTGCTGTCTGTACCTCTTACTTTTATTGAAAGGTTTTTAGTACCTGATGATGAGACATTGTTTGCATCTATATATGCGACAAGGTTATCACTATTGAGGTTTCCTATTTCGGTACGGCTGCCGAGGATTTCTATTGTTACCTCCTCGACACTGCATGAGATAAGGCTCAGACCGTTGTCAGCGGCGGTTGTGCCTGTTATATCCTGAACGAGTTTGACGTGTTCAATTGTTTTCTGGACTGAGGGGTACTGGGTAGTTGATATCACAAACCATACAAGTATTGCAATAAGGACTGAATATAATGCAAGTGAGAGGTTATGTTTCATAAGATTGTCTTTGATATTTCTGAATAAATTCATTTTTTTCTCCTCCTCTCGATGAGGGAAGAAATAATATTTTTATTTTCGTCCGAAGAATTTTCATCATTTTCGGAATCGTTGAATATTTCGGCTTTGAGTAGCTGTTTAAGTTTTTCTCTTGTATAATCTCTTGTGAGTACGCCGTTCATGGCGACGGAAATCTGACCTGTTTCTTCTGAAACGACTATTATTACCGCATCGGAATTTTCGCTCATACCGATAGCGGCACGGTGTCTTGAGCCGAGTTTTTTATTTATGATAGCGTCATTCTGCGGTTTTGGGAGGAAGCAGGCGGCGGCGAGTATTATACCGTCCCTCATTATGACAGCACCGTCATGGAGGGGAGTTTTGGGGTAGAATATATTTCCGAAAATCTCCTTGCTGGGCAGGGCATTGAGGACAGTACCAGTTTCAATCTGTTCGCCGAGGCGAACCTGTCTTTCAACGACTATGAGTGCGCCCGTACAGCTTGCGGAGAGTTCCACGCAGGAATCGCAGATTGATTCTATTGCCACATTCCATTTCTGAACAAGTTCATCTGAACTTATACCGAGTCCGAGGAAATGCACACCAAGTTTGGTTCTTCCGAATTTTTCGAGTACACGCCGCAGTTCGGGCTGAAAGAGGATTATCATTGCAAGGAATCCTATATCGAGTACTTTTTCGAGGATATATTTAATTACTTTCAGTCTCAGGAAACTGCTTATAAAGTATCCTGCAACGAGAAGAAGTATTCCTTTTATAAGCTGACCTGCTCTTGTTTCTCTTATCAGTTTCAGCAAGAGATAGATTATGTATGAAAGAGCCAAAAGGTCAACTAAATCCCTGAATTCAAGTGTACTGAGAACACTGACGACAGCATATTTCATATCATGGAATGACGGCATCTGCACACTTCCTTTCACATTCCTTGTTTTACACATATTTATTGCATGGTGCGTGAAGCAACTGAGATTCACGCACCTTTTTAATATACAATTTCACATATACTATTTTACCACAAATTGAAATTATTTCAAGACCTTTTTAAGATTTTTTTTAAATTATTATAAATTTTTTATCAGTGATGCAAGTCTTACAGCGTTTTCCTCACGGCTGAAAACGGAGGGTGAAAATCTTACAGTACCGTTTTCTGTTCCGAGGTGCATATGGGCGAGAGCCGCACAGTGCAGACCCGCCCGCAGACAGTAGCCGTGTTCGGCGAGTCGGGAGGCTGTTTTTTCGGGAGGGATTCCGTTAATATTGAAAGAAACAATCGGGGCATATTCTGAAATTTCGTCACGGTATATTTTAATTTTTTTGCCGGATTTAAGTTCTTTTATAAATCTCCTGCAAATTTTTTCTTCATGGACGAAAATATTTTCAACACCTGTTTTTCTGACAAATTCTATACCTGCCTTTACAGTCATAGCACCTGTAACGTTTACCGTACCGCTTTCAAGACCTTCGGGGAGGATATCGGGCTGTATCAGGCTTTCGGAATTGCTTCCCGTACCGCCCTGAATTATGGGATTTATTTTGAATTTTCCGTCTGATATGAGCAGACCTGTTCCTGTTATGCCGTAAAGACCTTTGTGACCTGCGGTACAAAGTATATTTATGCCGTCATTCATTTTAATATCCATGATACCGCAAGCCTGCGCCCCGTCAGCTATAAAGCAGATATTATATTTTCGGCATAGCTGTGCAATTTCCTTATAAGGGAGAATCTGACCCGTGACATTTCCTGCGAGAGTGCAGACGATTGCCTTTGTATCGTCACGGATAAGATTTTTAAAGCTTTCGAGAGTTTTTTGTCTTTCGGAGTGGATTTTTGCGATTGAGAGGGAAATTTTCTTTTCTGCGGCGAGTTTTGCGGCAGGTCTTGCGGCTGAATTGTGTTCTATACCGCTGATAATCATGTGACCGCCGTTTTTCATTATGCCTTGTATAGCCATATTCAGGGCATGGGTGCAGTTGAGGGTGAAAACAACATTTTCAGGCTGTGCGCCGAAAAAATCCGCAACAGTTTCTCTTGCGGAATATAAAGCTTCTGAGGTACGCATGGAGAGTTCATGACCGCCCCGCCCTGCATTTCCTCCGAATTTTTCCATAGCGATGACAGCAGCCCTCCTGACGCTTTCGGGTTTCGGGAAAGTAGTTGCGGCATTGTCAAAATTTATAATCATCTTTCACCTCCGCAGAGGCTCATCGGGCATACTGAAAGGTACGGAATATTTATTTAAAATATCGGCAGCGTCCCTGCACTTGCCGTATATGGCGAGAGAATAACCGCATTTTTTATCATTCCTAATGATTTTGCAGTTTATATTTCTTGAATTTAATAATTTTGCCGCTTTTACAGCATAGGTGTAAGAGGGCATTTCAGCAAAACAATTATTCATAAAAGCACCTCTTTGTATATTTTACGGCAGTTCTGCCGTATTTTCATTATATGAGAATTTGTACATAAATGTTAACAATTGTAATATTCACTAAAATATGAATAAATATTCATGATTAAACAAGAAATGTGCCGAAAATAAAAGTTAAAAATAAAAATATGTAAATATTCTTGAAAAAAATTTCCGAATGTGATATAATTCAAAACGGTGTTTTCTTTCTTATTAAAAAGGAAAATAAATTTACGGACGAAAGTCTGAACAGGAGGTATTTTTTTATGGCGGCAGCATCAATATTTGCTGTTATTATTTTCGTTGCCATGTTTCTGATGATTGTACTTGACAAGATTGAAAGACATATCGTCACTCTTGGCTGCGGAGCATTGACGCTTATAGTCGTTTTCGGCATCTGCATGAGAAGCGGAAAGGCAATTTTAGGCACTCTTGCCCTCGGTGACTTTTTCAAGAAAGATTTCTGGTATCAGGTCACGGAGAGCGAAAGCAAAGGCGTAAACTGGGCAACTATTCTCTTTATCGCAGGCATGATGGTTATGGTTGAAGGCATGGCAAAGGCAGGATTTTTCCGCTGGCTCTGCATGAAAATCGCCTACATGGTAAAATGTAAAACTATTCCCATATTCATAACTTTCATGATAATGTCAGCAGTTTTATCAATGTTTATTGACAGTATCACGGTTATAATGTTCCTTGCGGCTGTAACAATTGAACTTGCACAGCTCCTTAAATTCAATCCCGTACCTATGATATTGTCGGAGATATTCTGTGCAAATCTGGGCGGAAGTGCTACAATGTGCGGTGACCCGCCGAATATAATTGTCGGTACATCTCTTGGCTTTTCATTTTTTGATTTTCTCACAAATACGGGACTTATCGCAGGAATATGCCTTATAGTATCTGTTATATTCTTCTATTTTGCATTCAGAAAAGAAATCGTAACTGACAAGGGAAATAATGTTGATATGTCAAAATTCCCCAAGCCGTCAGAGGCTATCACAAACAAAAAAGACTTCATAACAAGCTGTATAATATTCGGTATGGCGGTAATACTTCTCGTATCACATTCGGCAACACATCTCACTGTTGCAACAATCGGACTTTTCATAGCCGTTGTTACGCTGATAACATCGGGAAAAGATGCCCTTAATCTCCTCAAAAAAGTTGACTATAAGACATTATTGTTTTTCATAGGACTTTTCATAGTTGTAGGCGGTCTGGAGGAAACAGGCATACTTGAATATATCGCTCAGTTCATCGAGAGTATATCCCACGGAAATGTTATGCTGATGATAGCTATAATTCTCTGGATTTCGGCAATTGCAAGCGCATTTGTGGACAATATTCCATTTGCGGCTACAATGGTACCTGTTATACAGAGCCTTGCGGCAACATCAGGCGTTGATATAAGTACCCTCGCATGGGCTTTGTCAATCGGTACGGATATCGGAGGAAGTGCAACTCCCATAGGAGCGTCCGCAAACGTTGTGGGAACATCTGTTGCGGCTAAAAACGGCTATCCTATCGGCTGGGGAAAATATTGTGCAAAGCTTGCACCTGCTACTGTTATAGTGCTTGCACTTTCAACAGCATATATATTTGTAAGATACCTTTAATTAATTCATAATTCATAGTGCATAATGCAGAATTTTTCATTTGTTTGAAAGCTTAAATTCTTAGTTAATGATTGTATGGCAAATGTCCGTATAATTATGAATTATGCATTGGTAAAACAGGGGGTTATAATTATGTCACAGTTAATTATTTCAGTCGGCAGAGAGTTCGGCAGCGGCGGCAGAGTTATCGCTGAAAATCTCGCAAAAAGATTCAATATTCCGATATACGACAGGCATCTCATAACGGAAATCGCCACGAAAACGGGGCTTACCGCAGGTGAAATTGAAAAATATAACGAAATGCCTGCTTCCCGTCTTGTTTCAAGGCGTGTGAGAGGTTTCAGCAATTCAATAGAGGACAATATCGCTGAAATGCAGTTTGATTTCCTCAGAAAAAAAGCCGAAAGTGGTGAATCTTTTGTAGTTCTCGGAAGATGTTCCGAATCAAAACTCAGTGATTTTGAAAGCCTTGTTTCAATCTTTGTTACAGGTGATACCGATAAAAAAATCGAACGTGTCATGAAAGTTTATGAGATGTCAGAAGATGAGGCAAAAAGTTTCATCACCAAAAAAGACAAGAAAAGAAAACGTTATCATAACTATCATGTAGGTATGCACTGGGGCGATTCAAGACTTTATGATTTGACTATAAACAGCAGTAAACTCGGAATTGAGGGAACTGTCGATATCCTTGAAAAATATGTCAGGGCGAGAATGAAATAAAATAAAAGTCCGAAAGAATTTTCTTTCGGACTTTTTATTATGCTATTTTAAATCATTCATATCAGTAAGGGGGAGTTCATCAGCCTTTACAACACCTGCATCAACAAGCTGGATTACAGCGGCATCTTTACCTGTTACACCTGCTGAACCGTCAACATCTGCATTAGCCTTAGCCTGTTCGTTGAGGTCATATTTACTGCTGTTAGCAACGTATTGGAGTATAGCAACTGCATCTGAGATACTTACTTTTCCGTCAAGGTTAGCGTCACCGTAAAGGTTAGCTTCAATAACATCGCCTGTACCCATTTTTCCGACTTCTGCGGAAACGAGAGTATAGGGCTTGTCTGTTGCGGAATCTGTTGCGGCATCATAGACATTTGACCACCATACCTGAACTTCTGCGCTTGTGAAAGTTTCGGGGATTTCGTCTATAAATACTTTCTTTGTGAGAGTGCCGTCCTTGCCGACAGTGCCGTTCCACTCGATGTTTTTCCAGTCATCAGCGTTTGTGCCGTAGCCTATACCGCCGCCTACTGATGCACCTGCTTCACCCTCTATGGTGATATTTACATAATATCCTGTTCTGTTACCTTCGGGGAGTTTTACAGATTTTTTCTGTATTGCAAACTTGTAATCTTCTGTGGTTGTGGTAGTAGTTTCAGCGGATACATTATCATTTGTGGTAGTAGTAACCTTTTCAACGGGGTCATACGGGAGAGCCTCGCTGTTTGTGTAGAGGTCATCGGGGAGTTCATCGAGAGTTATGCAGTAGTCACTCTGATACATATTGATAGTATCTTCTTCTGTATTGAAAACGGGATTTGAGAGGAAGTTGATATTGTCGCTTCCGCCGTCATACCATGTACAGAAATAGAGCCAGCCAGCCTTTTCGGAGGTGAGATTTTCAACAGTTGAGAAGCAGTCGTTTTCAGCCATAGCAACCATTTTAGCACTGTTATATTTCTGCATAATACCATAGAAAGTGCTTGAAATAGCGGAATCGTTATGTTTGAGAGAAGGCTGCCAGCCGTTTTCTTCAAGATACTCGGTACAGTTGTACTTATCGTATCCAATGATGTCTACATATTCGTCACCGGGATACCAGTCAGCGGAAGTATCGAAGTTATAGCTGTTCCATTCCCAGATGAGGTTATGACAGCCGAAATCTTCTGTAAGTGTCTTATAGGTGTACTTCCAGAGTTCCTTATAAACAGCAGAGCCTTCCTTGCCCCACCAGAACCATGAACCTGTTTCACCGCCGCCGCCTTCAGCCTCGTGGAGAGGTCTCCAGAGTACGGGAATGCCCTCGTCCTGAAGCTTATTAAATTCCTTTGCGAGTATTTCGAGAGCTGCACGGTAATAATCATATTCCTTAGTACCCTCTTTGTAAGCGTTTGCCGTTACAAAATCGGTAGCGGGCTTATCGTCTATCTTTGCGGCATATGTAGTCTGCTCAAAGGGAAGAGTACCGCCTGTATAGTTTTTGAAATCCTTGGGGAGATTGAGGTGGAATGATGCAGTAGCAATACCGCCCTTATTCTTTACCCAGTCGATAATACGGTCTGTTGAGCCGTCATCATTTGCTCCGAAAAGTGCGCAGCAGCGGTTGCCGTAGTCGAAACCTCTTATAGCAGGATAGTGACCTGTTTTTTCTTTGAGGTATTCAAATTCAGTTTCAAGACCGTGAGGACCGTACTGATAGATTTCCTGCTGACCTGAGATTATATTCTTGCCGTAAACGCTTGCGAAATAGTTCATAAGTGATACAGTTTCAGCCGTAGCATCGGGGTCACAGGGAGTTGTCTGAGTAGCTTTTATATCGGGGAGAGAAGCAGTTTCAACAGTAAGGTAGTCGAACTTCGTCCAGCCCCATGATTTTGTTATAATGATTGTGTTTTTGCCTTCGTTGAGTTTAGCAGAAATTGCGATAGGCTCAAAAGAAGTTGATTCGGGAACAGCAAGAGTATCGGAAGTACCGTTTATGCTTATAGTCTGCTGTTTTGCACCGCCTACACCGCCTGCATAGATTGTGATTGTGTAAAGACCTGCGGAAGCGACTTCAACATCGAGAGAGATAGAGCCGTCCTCGGTCATATAGGCGATTTTTCCGCCGCTTGCGTTTTTGTCGTCATCAGCCTTGACAGTACCTGTAAGTTCAGCGTCTTCAAGCTCATACTTTACAGAGTCGGCAGCGATAACGGTTGAGGTGCTTACAACTGCACCATTGAGAGCCATAGCCGCAGCCATAACAGCGGCACTTGCCTTTGTTAAAAATTTTGAATACATTTTAATTACCCTCCAAAGAAAAATATATTGTATCTTAATTATAATCGCTTTACTTAAAAAAATCAAGAACATTCCAAAATTTTTTCAAATATGGATAAAACTTTGGTTATATAAACAAAATACAATGCAATATTTTAGTGAAACACGCAGAATATCGGCTTAAATGATACTTAAACGATATATCCTTTAAGTTGGAAGGTAAGAAAAAGGGACGGATAAAAAATCCGTCCATAAGTTTTATTTTACAGCGGTATATGCACCGAAGCCGAGGAGAGTGAGAACAGTTATAATAATTGCCGCAAGCACAACACCGAGAGTTATTGCGACTATGCTTTTCTTGAAATCGAGGTCGAGGAGACTTGCCGCAAGAGTACCCGTCCATGCGCCTGTACCGGGGAGGGGGATTCCCACAAACAGAAGCAAAGCCCAGAACATACCTTTTCCTGCTTTTGCCATAAGTTTTTCACCGCCGTGTTTACCCTTTTCGAGACACCACGAGAAGAATTTTCCTATAACAGGCTTATCAGCACCCCATTCGAGGACTTTTCTTGCAAAGAAGAAAATAAACGGCACGGGAATAATATTTCCTATCATGCATATCAGGACAGCGGTTTTCCACGGCACGCCCATTCCTACACCGACAGGAATACCGCCTCTTAATTCAACTATGGGTACCATTGAGATTAAAAACGTAAGAACATATTTTTTCATTTTATTCGTCCTTTCGGAAATTATATGGTTTATTATCGCATATTCTGCGGATTAAGTCAATAGTTTTCCGAAAAATACGGCAAAAAACCAGATTCAGGGCAGTATTTCCGTTATTTTTTGGTTTATTTTCATGTGAAAATCTGACAATTAGGTGATATTGCTTGACATGGGAATATAAAACGGTTATAATGTTCTATGAAATGATTTTCAAAATAATGAAAGGCGGAAATCAGAATGAAAAAATTTTTAAATGCACTTTTATGTTTTTCAATGCTGTGTATTCCCTGCATGACTGCAAAAGCTGTCACTGTTGATGAAGCCGCAGCCGTTGCCCATGAATACGGCTATACGGACGACGAAATACAGCAGGCTCTCAATGAATATTATGCTCACCCCGATGACTATACGGAAGATGATATACAGTATGCAATTGACAAGATAAAATCATCAGGCAGAAAAATAGTCGGAACTGTTCCCTATAATCCCGATGCAAAAACACCTGTCTCCGAGGTAACAACTGCCGAGGCGGTAAATGATAATCCGTCTGACAGCAATACATCATCAGATACTTCAAAAAGCTCCGATATAACTCTTTCCGCACCCGACGGAACAGAGTTTACAAGAATAAGCAAGGAAGAATTTATAGACCTTTCCTATGAACAGAAGATTGAATATCTCAGTACATTCACAGAAGATATCCAGCAGGTCATAATTGACAATCTTTCACCCGAAGAATACCGCAGTATGATGAAACAGCTCCCCGCAGAACAGAAAGCTGATGTCATAAACAATCTCGCAGAAGCTACCGACAAGCTTGGTGTTCAGCTCACTGTCGAGGAAATTTCAGACGATAAGGTTCAGGTTGCCATGAAAGACAGCGAGGGAACGCTTGTGGGCGTTGTAAAGGCAGGAAATACAGTCGAAAATACAGGCTATGACAGACGGGGAATATTTGCCGTTTCAGGACTTCTGTTTGTGCTGGCATTTTCAGGCATAACCGCAGTAATGCGTAAATCATTCGGAAGAAAAGAGGCAGACAATGAGCAGTAACAACGAAAGAGGCGGAGTTTTCATACATATCATAACACCGCTTATTCTCCTTTGTATCTGCGTGGGAATATTCATAATCGCCATGATAAAGCCCTCGGACAAAATGAAAGTGTATCTCAGTCTCGCTTTCATGGACGATATGAAAAGCGACCCCCTTAACGATGATACGGGACTTGTTATAAAGGAAAACAAAATCATTGAGGAATATAAGGGCGAAACCGCTGAGACAGGCGAAGTAATCCACCCCTCGTTCGGTGAACAGTTTGCAGTGATTTCCTGCGAAAAAGCGGATATTTATGCGCCTGTCTACTGGGGAAGCAAAAGCGAACTCTTTGAAAGAGGTGCTTGTCAGGCATCAGGTTCGGTACTCTGCGGACAGGAGGGTAATACCGTAATCAGCGCACACGCAGATACTTTTTTCGCAAACCTTGAAAAGCTTAAAGTCGGTGATATCGTAAACATAAAGACAAATTACGGAGAATTTTCATATACTGTCAGGGAACTTATTGAATTTCCTGCAACAAATGACAAGTATATTTCGTCAAAAAATGAAACAATACTCACTCTCTACACCTGCAAAAAGGATATTATGGGAGCATCAGATATTCGTACAGGTGTTGTATGCGACATAACAGAAAGCAGATTCTACAATCAGACGGAGGAAAAATAATATGAAAAGAGCATCAACTTATATTTTTTCGCTGATTTTATCTGTTTTAATGGTTTTTGCAATTATCGGAACACTTCTTCTTGCAGTTGCCAAAATTTCTGTTTCAGAGGATTCAGCCGTTAAAAATATTGAAAAAAATAATATTTCCGATATAGTATATTCTCAGCTTGAAAAATATTACAACGAAAAATATTATTCATCAGGAATACCGTCAGAGGTGTATATGGGCGCACTCAAATCGGATATTATTGAAGAAAATATCAGAACTCAGATAAAATATGCCTTTGAAAGAAATGATTTTAACTATACTGATTCGGATTTTTCGGGAGTTGAAGAAAACCTTGAAAAATTTTTCAGTTCCTATGCGGAGGAAAACAATATCGAAAAAGATGAAAATTATTCCGAAAAACTCGGAAATGCACAGGACAATGCAAAGAAAATCATTTCCGATTACTGCGATGTATACAAGATAAACACGCTTAAAAATCAAGGGATACTCACAAAATTCTACAAGGTACTTGATATTCTTCCAAAGGCTTTCACTGCGGCAGTTGCGGCAGTCGGAATAATTTTACTGCTGATTGTACTTTTCAACATAAAGGAAATAGCCACAACTCTCTATTGGAGCGGAATATCGCTTATTGTTGCGGGAATTATGGGAACTGCACCGTGTATATATCTGCTTGCAGCGAATTATTTCGGTTCGTTCACGATAAAACAGCCGCATATTTTCACAACATATACAAGTGCATTAAATTCCGTGACAAAATATTTTCTGATATTTTCAGTTTGTGCAGCGGTTACGGGGATAATTTTCCTTGTAATTTATGCTGTTGTCCTTGAAAAAAAGAGAAATTACAACCCGAAAGTTATAAAATAAAAAAAGGCGCAGGATATGCGCCTTTTTATTATGCATCAACACCGAATGCAAAAACTATTGTTGAACCGAGAAGAATTATTGTTGCGATTATAGTAACGGGTGCTGAAAAATATATTGCAAGTACCTTGCCCTCTGACATTTTATTTGCGGGCTGAAATGTATCATTTTCATATCCGCTCTGAAACGGTTCATCATCTAATTTGTAGCTGTCACGGTGATTTACAAGTTCAAGGATAAAGAGTATAAGTCCCGTGAGGATAAGTGCTATTATTAAAAATCCGAGCAGTTCAATCGGGATAAGTTTCATTATATCTTCCGAAAGATTCAGGTTGTCGAGGTCAACATTTCCCACGACAATTGACTGTATTGTACCTATTGTATTGAAAACGAAATGAATTATAAGAGTAGGTATAAGGGATTTTGTTTTCGCATAGATAAATCCTGCATATATTCCCATAGCCATTGTGTAGAGTGTCTGGGCGTAGTTCATATGCCATAATCCGAAGAAAATTCCTGCGGTTACTATCATTGACCATTTTCCGAAACGCAGATTACTGCGGAGCATTGAGCCACGGAAAAAAGTTTCTTCAAAGACGGGAGCAAGAAACATAAGTCCCAGAACATTTGCAAGCTTTGATATTATATTGTCCTCTGCCGTAAAATCAGGCGCATATAATTTGATGCCTGTAATCTGTTCAAGTATGACAAATATAAAATTTGAAATATACACCGTTGAATAGGTTATGAAGAAACAAATCATTATATGTCTGAAAATCCATGAAGCAGGCATCTGCGGTTTTGCGAGCAGAGGACGTTCATTTTTTACTTCTTTTCCTGTTTTTGTGCAGTAGAAGATAATCAGCGCACCGCCCATTCCGATGAAATATTGCAGTGTATAGGCGACTAAGTTGTATACGCTGTTATAATACTGAGAATCTTTTTCTGTGAAAAGTCTGGTTACAGGGTCAAAGGCAAGGCTTGCAAGCGTGACCGCACCGAGAAAAAACAGGAGCATTGAAGAATTGAGATTTGAAGCTTTTATTATATCCTTTTTAGTATACATAATATCCTCCTTTATGTTATTCACGTTATAAAATATATCATATATTTTAATTTTTGTCAATATGGTGTTGAAAATAAATTTATTTTATGTTATAATTTCAGCGGAGGTATGATTATGAGTTATGTTAAATTTAAAAATGTCAGAAAAACTTACAAAACGGGCGAAGTGGAAATACAAGCCCTCAGAGACGTAAATTTTGAAATAGACAAAGGTGAGTTCTGCGTTATAGTAGGGGCATCAGGCGCAGGCAAAACAACTATACTCAATATTCTCGGCGGAATGGATACTCTCACGGGCGGCAGCGCAGTTCTTGACGGTGTGGAAATAGCCTCCCTCAACAAAAAACAGCTTACGGCATACAGGCGTTATGATGTGGGATTTGTATTCCAGTTCTACAACCTTGTCCAGAATCTCACGGCACTGGAAAATGTCGAGCTTGCGGCGCAGATATGCCGTGAACCGCTTGATGCGGCATCAGTCCTTAAACAGGTCGGACTTGGCGACAGAATGAAGAATTTCCCTGCACAGCTTTCGGGCGGTGAACAGCAGAGAGTAGCTATCGCCCGTGCATTGGCTAAAAATCCGAAGCTTCTGTTATGTGATGAGCCTACGGGCGCACTTGACTACAACACGGGAAAAGCCGTACTCAAACTCTTGCAGGATACCTGCCGCAAAACAGGAATGACTGTCGTGGTTATCACGCACAATCAGGCACTTTCGGCTATGGCTGACAGGATAATAACAGTCAAGAGCGGAACTGTTGCGGATATGCGGAAAAATGACAATATCGTTGATGTTTCGGAGATAGAATGGTGAGAATATGAAATCTGTAATGAAAAAAACTTCCGTCCGTGAGATAAAAGGCACTCTCGGACGATTCATGGCAATTCTCGCCATTATAGCCCTCGGCACGGGATTTTTCACAGGGGTGAGAATAACAACTCCTGCTATGGTCAATATGTTTGACGAATATCTGAAAGAGCATGAATTTTATGATTTCCGCCTTGTTTCAACTCTCGGCTGGGAAGATGAAAATATTGAAAATTTTAAAAATCAGAAAGATGTTAAATATGCAGAAGGTTCACAAAGTTTTGATGTACTGTATATCACTGATATGAAAGAAGAAGCTGTCCTGAAAACACATACACTTACCGAAAATATAAACAAAATCATTCTCAAAGAGGGAAATATGCCGAAAAATCCCGATGAATGCATAATCGACAGCAAGCTTGACATAGCTGTCGGTACAAAAATAAAAGTATCCGATGAAACTCCCGAAGATACAAGGGATTCCCTGAAATACAAGGAATTTACCGTGGTCGGAAAGGCTGATTCCCCGTATTACATAAATTTTGAAAGAGGCACTACATCTATCGGAACAGGCAGTATTTCAGGATTTGTCTGTATAATGCCCGATGCTGTTGACAGGGATTATTATTCGGAGGTATTTGTTAAATTCAACCATGATATGAGCATATATTCAGATGAATATGAAGAATTTTCCGACAGAAAAACCGATGAATGGGAGAATATCGCTCAGGAACAGGCTGATTTGAGATATGATAAAATTTTGTCAGATGCGGAAGATGAACTCAGTGACGGTAAATCTGAACTTGCCGACAAAAAACAGGACGGTCAGCAGGAACTTGATGACGCTAAAAAGGAACTCGATGACGGCAAAAAAGAACTCGATGATGCACAGCAGGAACTTAAAGATGCCGAAAAGGAAATTTCTGACAATCAGAAAAAACTCGATGACGCTAAAAAAGAACTTGATGACAGCAAAAAAGAACTCGATGATGCAAAAAAGAAAATTGATGACGGTCAGAAAGAACTCGATAATGCAAAAATACAACTTGATGATTCAAAAAAACTCCTTGATGATTCAGAAAAGGAATTAGTTGACGGTCAGGCTCAGTTTGATGACGGCGAAAGACAGTTGAATGATGCATGGGAACAGTTCTATGCAGGCGAAAATGAACTCAATGCAAAAGAAGCTGAACTCGAAATGCAGGAAAATAATTTCAATGCACAGTACGGCTCTTTAATGGGAATGTTGTCATTCCTCCCCGAAGAACAGCAGGCTATGCTTACCGCAGGTCAGGCGCAGATTGAGGAGGGTAAAAGACAAATCGAATCCGCAAGGGCTGAACTTGAAGCCTCCCGTCAGGAACTCGAAAAACAACAGCAGATACTCGATGAAAAACGTCAGGAACTCGAAAACGGCTGGGCGGAATTTAATGACGGAAAAATTCAGTATGAAAACGGTCTTGCAGAATATCAGAAATCCCTCGCAGAATTTGAAAATGGCAAAAAAGATTATGAGGACGGTCTTGAAAAATGGCAGGACGGTCAGAAAGAATATAATGAAGGTCTTGAAAAACTTGAAAATGGTAAAAAAGAATATGAGGACGGTCTTAAAGAATATCAGGACGGTCTGAATGAATACAATGACGGTCTTGCGGAATATAATGACGGTCTGAAAGAATTTGACGAGAAAATCGCAGACGCAGAAAAGAAAATCACTGATGCGGAGAACGAAATTGCCGATATAAAAGCCCCTGATGTCTATGTGCTTGGAAGAAATACCAATATCGGATATGCCTGTTTTGAAAATGATTCTGAAATTGTCGCACAGGTCGCAAAAGTTTTTCCGATATTTTTCATACTTGTCGCAGCACTTGTCTGCATGACAACTATGACGAGAATGGTTGAGGAACAGCGCACACAGATAGGAGTTTTCAAGGCTCTCGGATATTCGGAAGCCTCGATTATGGGAAAATTCATGTTTTATTCGGGAAGTGCCGCACTGATTGGCTGTATATTCGGATACGGAGCAGGAACATGGCTTTTCCCGAAAGTAATATGGATGACTTACAAGCTTATGTATACGCCGCTCGATATAAATTATATGTTTGACTGGAAACTTGCAGCTATGGCTCTTGGTGCATCGCTTTTGTGTTCGATAGGAATAACATGGCTTTCGTGCAGGTATGAACTTTCCGAAACTGCCGCAAATCTCATGCGTCCAAAAGCCCCCAAGGCAGGAAAAAGAGTTTTCCTTGAATATATCCCCTTTATATGGAACAGAATGAAATTCCTGTATAAAGTATCAGTCAGAAATATTTTCAGATACAAGGGAAGATTTTTCATGATGATAGTCGGAATAGGAGGCTGTACGGCACTTTTGCTTACAGGATTCGGATTGAAGGATTCCGTTGCAGGATTCGCAGATGTCCAGTACGGTGAAATACAGACCGCAGATGCTTCCGTTTCCTTCAAATCCGATAAAAACGGAAATGTCCCCGTAAAATTAAAAAATAAACTCGATGAAGTTTCAAAGGAATATATCATAAATCATAACAGTTCATGGGATTTGGTCTATAAAAACAAAACAAAGAGCATAAGTCTTGTTGCACCCGAAAATTTCAATAATATGGATAAATTCATGAATTTCCGTGATATGGACTTAAATCCGCTTGAATATCCCGAAATGGGCGAGGCTCTTGTAAGTCACAGTATATCCGACAGATACAAGGTAAAGACAGGTGATGAAATAGTTCTGAGAAATGAGAATATGCAGGAACTTCATCTGAAAGTAAAGGGAGTTTTTGAAAATCATGTCTATAATTACATATTTATAAATTCAGAAACACTTTCAAATCAGCTTGGTGAAAATGTTGAATTTAACGGAGGATATATAAATTTCCCCCGAAATACAGACGAATATAAGGCGGCTGCGGAAATTGCAAAATTATCCGATGTGACAGGAGTTACAGTATTTGATGAATTAAGAACCCGTATGGGCAATATGATGAGCAGCCTTGACTATGTTGTTATTCTTGTAATAGCCTGCGCCGCAGGACTTGCATTTATAGTCATATATAATCTTACAAACATAAACATCACTGAAAGAGTGCGTGAAATAGCAACAATTAAAGTTCTTGGATTTTTTCGCCGTGAATCATCTGCATATGTTCTGCGTGAAAATATAGCCCTTACCGCAATAGGAACAGTTTTCGGAATTTTCCTCGGAATGTTTTTCCATAGTTTTGTTATGAAACAGATAGTAGTCGATATGGTCGATTTCAAAAGCCGTATATTGCCTATGAGTTTTGTTTACAGCATTATAATGACATTTGTTTTCAATTTTATTGTAAATCTTTTCATGGAGATAAAGCTCGAAAAAATAAATATGGCAGAATCCTTAAAATCTGTTGACTAATTATTTGAATTTTGTTATAATGTAGTTAAGATGATATATGAGGAATTTAATTGGCTGATATGCACAAATATAATTCATATATTTGTGCATATATACAAAGTTTTTGTCGGGCGATAAAAACTGACATATTTTTTGACATTTATATATAAGCGGATATTTCCGCAAATCGAAAGGGGTATTTACTATGAAAAAGAACAAAAAAACAGCCGCAACCGCTGCGATGTTCGCAACGGCTCTCAACATGGCTCTCGGCTCGGTAACTCCCGATACTGTACCGACTCTCAGTGTAAAAGCCGATGAACCCGACTATGAACCCTCCGCAGAGTATGTGGAAGAAGTTTACGGACCTCCCGAATTTTTTTCGACAACTGCCACGGAAGATGCATATGACCCTGCAACCGAAACTGAAACTACTATGGCAGTAGTCTATGGTCCTCCGTCAATGATGACTACCGAATATGACCCTTATGGAAATGAAAATCCTGCTGTCTATGGTCCTCCGAGCTTTTTCGCAAAGGGAGATGTAAACTGGGACGGCTCAACAGACGTTTTTGACCTTATCAGATTAAGACAGGTATATAGCAATTCTCAGACAGTTGACCTCAACTACGGCTATTCCGAATATGATGTGAATTTGGACGGCAGGCTGAGTATTGCCGATTTGGTAGCCCTTAACCGTTTCCTCCTCGGAAGAAGTACAAATCTGGACTGGTATTATGACAGCGAGGAAGAACCTGTTCCGCAGCCCGATTACGGTCCTCCTTATGAACCGATAGAACAGCCCGAATACGGTCCTCCCGTTGATTATGATGAAGATGAGGACAAGCCTGTAACTACTACAATGATGCCCGATAATATCTCGGAGGAAACAACTACTGCAACATATCCCGTCTACGGTCCTCCTATTGCTTTTGACTGAGGTGCGCTATGCTTGACGTAAGAACTAAAAACAATAATATGACTAAGCTCGCTGAGTACCGTGAGGGTCTTAAAACAAAACCTCAGCTCAGAAATTTATTCCTCGAACTGACTTTGAGATGCAATGAAAGATGTCTCCACTGCGGAAGCAGCTGCGGAGATGTCTCCTCGGAGGAACTCACTGTTCCGCAGTATGAAAAATTTTTAAAGGAAGTCAAAGAGGATTTAGGCACTGACAAGAAAATGCTCTGCATTACAGGCGGTGAACCGCTTTTAAGAAAAGACTTTTTCGATATCATGGGCATAGCAAATCAGCTCGGTTTCCGCTGGGGTATGACAAGCAACGCAACACTTATTGATGATGAAGTCGCAAATGACCTGAAAAAAGTCGGCATGGGTACTATTTCGGTAAGCCTTGACGGTCTGCCTGAAACTCATGACGCTTTCAGACGTACACCCAAAGGCTGGGAAAGAGCTATGAAAGGCATTGAAAGCCTTATAAAAGTAGGTACTTTCAAATCCGTTCAGGTAACTACTGTTGTAACGCATCAGAATATCGGTCAGTTATGGGAGCTTTACAAAATATTGAGAGATATGGACATAGATTCATGGAGAATCATAAACATGGACCCTATCGGCAGGGCAAGACTTCACCCCGAACTCCTTCTCACCAAGGAAGACTATGTCTATATGATTGAATTTATCCGCACAATGCGTATAGCAGGCGAACCTGTTACATATGGCTGTTCGCATTATGTGGGACTTGAATATGAACGTGAAGTGCGTGACTGGTATTTCCTCTGCACAGCAGGAACTTACATAGCAAGCATTATGGCGAACGGCGATATAACCGCCTGTCTTGACATCGAGCGCAGACCCGAATTTATTCAGGGAAATATCCTGAAAGACCGTTTCAGCGAAGTCTGGAACAATAAATTCCAGATATTCAGGAAAAATCTCTGCGATGAAAATGAAAAATGCAGTTCATGCAAGGAAAAGGATTTCTGCCACGGCGGTTCATACCATACATGGGATTTCGACAAGCACGAACCGCAGGTATGCTTTAAAGATATTTTATTTTAATATTTTAATAATATTTCCCCGTGTATGCGGGGAATATTTGTAGGAAAGGATTTGATTATATGAAGATTTTGGTTGTGGGACTCGGACTTATAGGCGGTTCGGTATGCAAGGCTCTGAAAAAATATACAAATCATTTCGTTGTCGGAAGTGATTTGAAACAAGATATTGAAGAAGCCGCTATGCGTGATGTTGCGGTTGATGACGTATTTACAGGAGATTACAGCGGATTTGATTTGATTATAATTGCACTTTTCCCCGATACCGCAGAAAAATATTTCAGCGAAAATGCGGACAAAATGGATAAAAATACCCTCGTTACGGACGTTTGCGGAATAAAGGGCAGTTTCTCCGAAAGAATGAGGAAAATTGCTGTAAATAACGGTATGCGCTATATGGGTATTCACCCCATGGCAGGAAAAGAGTTCGGCGGATATTCAAACAGTACCCCCGATTTGTTCTGCAAGGCGAATTTTATTGTTGCACCTTTTGAAGATGATGACCCGAAAGATACCGAAATTCTCACAGGTCTTGCAAAGGAAATCGGTGCGGGGAAAATTGTCGTTACCACTCCCGAAAATCACGATAAAATGATAGCCTATACTTCCCAGCTTGCACATATCGTTTCAAGTGCATACGTCAAAAGCCCTGAACTCGGTCTTGAATGCGGATTCAGCGGAGGAAGCTTTCAGGATATGACGAGAATCGCAACCATGAATGAGAAAATGTGGGCGGATTTGTTTATGCAGAACCGTGAAAATTTATTGTTTGAACTTGAAACCCTGATAGACAATCTCCATAAGTACAGCGATGCACTTTATAACAGCGACCCCGAAAAAATGCGTAAACTTATCGCAGAGGGAAGAAAACTCAAAGAGGATAACCTCCGCCACCGTCAGGGTCAGCCTAATTAAATCTTTTTTCAAATTCAGGAGCAGGCGAATTTACATTAATGCTGTTGAGATATGCAAGCTCTGAATTTTCATCAAGTTCAAATTTGAGGGAGCAGGCACAAAGTTCCTGATAAAATACTCCGTAACGCTTGTTTAATGCGGTATTGCCGTATTTTCCGTCACCGAGAACGGGTGCGCCTATATGTGAAAGATGCGCCCTTATCTGATGAGTGCGCCCTGTATAAAGCGTTACTTCAACAAGATACAAGCCTTTTTTCTCTTTAAGAATTTTATAGCCTGTTTTTATTTCTTTAAAGCCGTCCGCATATTCATCAGATATGCGGACGATATTTCTTGTATCGTCCTTTTTATGGTAGGCTGTAATAATATCAAAGTCTTTCGGGGGCTTTGCAACTGTTATGCAGTGATAGATTTTGTGGATTGTGCCGTTTCTGACTGCGGAATTTATTTCACGCAGGGAGGCGGCATTTTTAGCGGCTATGACAAGTCCTGAGGTATTTCTGTCAAGACGGCTGCAAAGTGCGGGGGAAAATGAATTTTCATTCTGCGGATTGTATTCGCCTTTATTAAAGAGATATTTTTTAATTCTGTCGATTAATGTATCCGAATGTGTTTCGCCGTTTGAATGTGAATCAAGACCTTTCGGCTTACAGGCGATTAATATATTTTCGTCCTCATAGGCTATTGTGAGTTCATCGGAAGCTGTAAGGAATCCCGTATCAGCAGTACGGGCTGCGGATACTTCATCTCTGACATAGATTCTTACAGTATCGCCCTCGGATAAGATATCGGATATGTTACATTTTTTACCGTTTATTTTTATATCTTTTTTTCTGAAAAGCTTATACATCATACTTTTCGGAAGTTCGGGCAGAGCTTTTGTTACAAATTTGTCTATTCTCTGTCCGCTGTCATTTTTGTTGATTGTAAATTCTTTCATCATAAAACCTCCGTTTTAGTGCATATATTATGCGCTGAATTGTGAAATAAAATTAGTAAAATATGCACAACTTTTTTTATTTTTGAATTAAAAGCTTGCATTTGTAAATGCGTTGTGTTATAATTCAGAAAGTAATTTGTAATTGAATTGTAATCAAAAAAAGGAATTTTTGAGTTTCTCGTGCATAAGAGAAATTCGTCATTGAAAAAAGGAGAGAAAAAATCCAATGAGTTTATCCAAAAAGTTACTTTCTGCAATCGTATCAGGCAGTATAGCCTGCACAGCAGCAGCCGCATCTTTCGCAATGCCTGCATACGCTGACTATTATAACACATTTTCGGCAGTAAGTAAAGCAAAAGTTCCCGTGACTTTCTACACATCAGATGCTTCTGATGAACCTTTCAACGTTTTTGACATCTATGACGCATATAAGGAAGCTGAAAACGCTCCCGAAGAACCACCCGTTACAACTCAGGTAACTACCGAAGCTCCCCCCGAAACTACTCAGGCTATTCCTCAGGAATCTCTTACAAAGGAGTCATGGGGTATCGACGTTTCACAGTGGCAGGGTACTGTAAACTGGCAGGCTGTAAAAGATGCAGGCGTTGAGTTTGCTATCATGCGTGCAGGATACGGCAGAGAACTTTCCCAGAAAGACCCAACTTTCGATTATAACGTACAGCAGGCTAAGGCTGTCGGCATTGATGTAGGCGTTTACTGGTACAGCTACGCCCAGACAGTTGAAGATGCCAAGCGTGAGGCTGAAACCTGCTATCAGATAATAAAGGACTATGACTACGATTATCCCATTTATTTCGATATCGAAGACCCCTCTCAGGAATACCTTTCAACAGCTACAATTTCGGCTATGGTTGATGCTTTCTGTAAGACACTCGAAGAAAAAGGCTATTATGTAGGCGTTTACAGTTCAGCATATTTCCTCAGCAGTAAAGTTTATCAGGACGTACTCAGCAAGTATGCCGTATGGGTTGCACATTTCGGCGCAGCTCACCCCGCATTCAACGGTGCATACGGTATATGGCAGTATTCTTCAACAGGTCGTGTAAACGGAATAAACGGTGATGTAGACCTCAACCACGGATATTATAACTATCCCGTTGCTATCGCCCCCAATACATACAGAAAAAATGAGGACGGCTCACTTTCACCCGTCCAGCCCGCAGAATCAACAACCGCAAAAACTTCGTCAACTCCTTCAACAACCGTAACAAAGGCTGATGATTCAATCAAAGGCGTTGAATATATCGGTGCGGAAGTCCTCGACTGGAATTATGTAAAAGACGGCGGTTATGACTACGCTATCATAAATGCAGGAAACGGCATCGGAAACGGTGACTCCTATATAAATGAGAACTTTGAACTCAATTACAGCGGTGCTAAGGACGCAGGTCTCGGAGTCGGTGCTTACTGGATTACCTCAGCATTGAACGAGGAAGAAGCTGTTGAAGAAGCAAAGACACTCAAAAAGACAATCGAAGGCATGAAGTTTGAATATCCCATATATCTCCAGATTGGCGGAGATGTCTACGAGAATATGTCCGTTGATGAAGTTTCTGCAATAGTTTCAGCATTCTGCAACGAAGTTCAGGGCAGTGATATGTATGTGGGAATTTACAGCTATCTCGACTTCTTCAATACAAAGCTTTCAGGCAAGGTATTTGATGACTTTGATATTCTCATTTCAAGTTACGGCGATACAAAGCCTCAGTTCGCTCCCAATCCTAAATATGGTATCTGGGAATATTCAAGCAGCGTTTCAATCGACGGAATTGAAACATCATTCACTGTAAGCAAGAGCAGCAGAGACTTTGCATCAGTAATGGAAGAATATCACAAAAACGGTTTCTGATAATTAAAATATGCATACCTTATGGTATGCATATTTTTTCAGTTGTTAAATTAAAGCAGGTGGGATTATGGTAGAATTTATTACGGGCGGTTCGGGCAGCGGAAAAACTACTCTCATGTTTGAACGCATAAAAGCAGGAAACAGTTCAAAACAGATAGTTCTTGTCCCTGAACAGTATTCATATGAATTTGATAAAAGTCTTTATTTTTACCTCGGTTCAGTAGAGTTCAACAAGCTTATTTCAACGAGTTTTACAGGCATTGCAAGACAGTTGTTTCAGGATTTCGGTGAACCTGACAGAAAGGGCGAATATGCTGACGAATATGCAAGAATGATACTTATATATCAGGCTGTTTCGGCAGTAAGAAAAAAACCTGAGCAGTTCAGTTTTTTCCGCAGACAGAGTACACATAACGGCTTTGCGGAGGAAGTTCTTGACCTTATAAACGATATGAAGCGTTCAGGCATAACTCCTGATACACTCCGCAGCAGTGCAATTTTTGCAGAAAAAAAATTATCCGACAAAACCAACGACATCGCTGATGTATATTATGAATATGAAAGACTTATGCAGGAATACGGTTTCAAGGATAATTTTGAAAATATCCGTGTTGCCGCACATATAGCAAACCTGCATCAGTATTTCAAGGGGAAAAACGTCTATATAGATGAATTTGAAAGCTTTACGGGCGACCAGATTGATATGATTAAAATAATTATATCATCTGCCGCAAATACAGTCATAACTCTCAGGACTGACAACCCGTATGCAGGGGATTTCACGCTTTTTGAAACGGTAAACAGAACTTTCCGCACTATTGCTTCAATATGCAGAAATGAAAATATTGAGTACAAAGTCACAAAATGCGGAAAAAGCAAGCGTTTCAGACATGATGACCTTGAATATATCAGCGAGCATATAATGAGAAATTTCAAAGCCCAGCCGAAAAATGCTCCAAAGCCCCAAAATTTTCATATCTTTGAAGCAAGGGATATGTACAGTGAAGTCGATTATGTGTGTGCAACCATAAAAAGACTTATACATGATGACAAAAACCTTAAATACGGCGATATTGCCGTACTTTCAAACAATATACAGCCCTATGAAGGAATACTGAAAGCTGCTTTTGAAAGATATGACATACCATTTTTTATGAGTACCGAAAAATCTGCGGTCAATACTCCTTTAATGGTATTTTTCACAACACTCCTCGACATACTTTCCGCAAAAAAACTGCACTCCGAACAGATATTCAAAATGATAAAATGCGGTATAAGCGGAATATCCCTCGAAGATGCCGCAATACTTGAAAATTACTGCTATAAATGGGGTGTTGACGGGGATATGTGGCTCTCTCCGTTTAAGGCGAAAGATGATGACCTTGAACTTATAGAGAAAATGAGAGAAAATATTATAACTCCCGTTTACAAACTCAGAAAAAAAGTCAGAAAAGACCGTTCAGCAGAAGAATACTGCCGTTATCTCTATGCATATCTTGTGGAATGTAATATTGAACGCAATATCGCTTCACTTATGTTAAAATTGATAAAGGAAAACAAGGACTATGCCGCATCGGAAATAAAAAAATTATGGTCGTGCCTTATGGATATTTTCGACAGCATAGTTTCTGTAATAGGAGAAAAGGAAATAAGTTTTGCTGAACTTTCAAGAATTATCCGTTCAATGACAGCAGGATTAAAATATTCCGTACCGCCCCAGACAATCGACAGCGTTATCGCTGCATCAGCAAGAACTGCAAGGCTTAATGCTCCGAAAATACTTTTTGCCATGGGTTCAACAGAAGGCGATTTCCCCAATCAGGTAAGCCTTCACGGGCTTTTTTCAGAGCTTGACAAGGAAAAACTCTCCGAAAAAGGTATAGAAATTTCAAGACCTTTGTCGGACCTCATCGCTTCGGAAAGACTTATAGTTTATAAGACACTTTCGACTGCATCGGAAAAACTCTATATAAGCTATCCGCTTTCAGACCTTTCAGGACAGGCAAAATATCCCTCGCAGGTCATAGGGGATATTATAAATATGTTTGACTGTGAGGACAAGGTTATCACAGAGGACAATGTAACCCCTGACTACTACGCTGTTACGCTCCATTCGGCATTTTACAGATATATGCAGGATTTCAGGAGAAATGACGGCTGTATTGCCGCAATAGAAAAAATACTCACATCAGACAAAAATTATAACAGCAGAATCGGCAGAATTATAAACCGTTCGGAATTTTCTCAGGACTATAAAGTTGACAGGTCTGTTATGGAAAAACTTAAAAGATTTGACCCGCTCTATATATCGCCTACTGCCCTCGAAAACTATAACAGATGCCATTTCATGTATTTTTGCAGCAGTATACTGAAACTCCGTACCTATGAAAAGGTTGATATTGATGTGCGTATCGCAGGAGATATAGTTCATGAATGTTTCAGAGGTATCCTTGCCCCACGCACAAAGGAGGAATTTATATCCCTCAGCTATGAACAGATTTCCGATGAAATAAAGAAAAATGCCGAAAAATACAGGGATAAAAACCTCGCAGGCGAGTTCGGAAAAACTGCAAGATTTAATTTTATATTCAAAAAACTTACTGACGGAATTTCAAATGTAATGATACATACACAAAATTCACTCATGGCATCAGATTTCAAGCCTATGGCTCACGAAATTGCAATAAAAGATGAAAAATCCGTTACCCTCCCTTTCGGAAATGGAAATATCCTGCGCTTTTCAGGACAGATAGACCGTGCTGACGAATGTATCATAGATGATAAAAAATATATGCGTATCGTTGACTATAAAAGCAGTAAAAAAGAAATAAACAGCGAAAAACTTGCATCAGGTCTTAATATGCAGATGCTTCTGTATCTCTTTGCGGCAGCGGATACGGGCGGAATCTATGACGGATATACCCCTGCAGGAGTTCTGTATACTCCCATAAGAATAAAGGAACTTGACCTTGCTGATTCAAAGGATAAAAGTTTCAACCAGTCAGAAGTAAACTCAAAACTCAAAACTACGGGCATTATACTCGGAGACAAAAAAATAATAAACGCTATGGAAAAAGGCGGCGGCGGAAATTATATCCCCGCAAAATTGTGCAAAAACGGAAGTATTGACAAAAAATCAAGCTGTATTTCAAGCGAGGGTATGCAGAAACTTAAAGAATATACCTACGGAAAACTTGTCGAAATGGCTGAATCCCTCCTCAGCGGAGATGTATCAGCTGACCCGTTGAAGGAAAAAAAGGATTTCCCCTGCGATTTCTGCGGATATATGGATATATGCGGTAATGTTGACCTCAGAAATCCACGCACGCCCGATGAAGATGAAGTCCGCAAGGCTCAGGAAATTCTCGATATGAAAGAATGAAAGGAGTGATTTTATGCCTTGGACACAACAGCAGGAAGATGCAATAAATGCGGAAAATACTTCCATAATCGTTTCGGCTGCCGCAGGAAGCGGAAAAACTGCCGTGCTTACAGAAAGAATCTCAAAGATAATCGCTGACCCCGAAAAGGGCGTAAGGGCTGACAGAATAATTATCGTTACTTTTACAAATGATGCCGCCTCTGAACTTAAAAAGCGTCTTGAAAGAAACCTGTCAAAACTTATAAACGATAATCCCTCAGACAAATACCTCCTTGAACAGCAGGTACACCTCAAAAATGCAAAGATATGCACGATAAATTCATTCTGTTTCGACCTCATAAGGGATAATATAGAGGAACAGGGCGTTACATCAGGATTTACTGTCCTTGACGATATTGACAATAAAGTTCTCAAATCTCAGGCTATGGACGACCTTATCGACTATTACTGCGAAAATGAAAATGATAAAATATCTTTTCTCTATGATAAATTCTGTATATCAAACGAAAAAAGACTTATAGATGTTATAAACTGTGTTGACGAATTTCTCGAATCAGAGGCTTACCGTGACAAATGGCTCGAAAAGGCAAACAGGGAATATGCAAAGGATTTCAGGGAATCAGTGTATTACAGGCTTTTCATTGATTCATGCGTTAAAAAAATCAGAAGGGCAAAAATGCTCTCCGATGAAAGCGTACAGCTTATCCCGAAAATATTCCCCGATATATATACAGTCGCAGTTGCTGTAAAATCAAAAGACCAGTCCGAAAATGAAAATGATAAGATTCAGGAAATTCTGAATATTTTTGAAAACGATAACCTCCCGAATGAAAATGATGCCGAAAGATTTGTCCGCTTTGATGATAAAGTCAGAATTTCAAAGAATACCGAATGCAACCGTGAACTGAATGACGTATATGCGGCAAAACGTACTGAATATATAAAGATTGTAAGACAGGTTGTGAAAAGTGCTGTTGCTGCCGAAAGCGATTTTTATGAATCCGCTGAGGTTACAAAAGTTCTGACTGAGGTAATTAAAAAATATCACGAATTTATATGGGAAAGAAAAATCGAAAAAAATGCCCTCAGTTTCGATGACGGTGAAAGGCTTACACTTGAACTTCTTTCGGATTTCGATGAGGACGGAAATGTTATTCAGTCCGAAACTGCCGGAAATATATCACAGAAGTATGATATAATCATGATTGACGAATATCAGGACTCAAACAACAAACAGGATATGATTTTCAAACTTCTTTCAAGAAATTTCAGAACAGATGAAAACAATAATCCCATGTACGGCGATAATGTTTTCCTTGTCGGAGATGTGAAGCAGTCAATATACGGTTTCAGACTTGCAAATCCGAAGAATTTTATATCCACATTCAAAAGTTCTGAAAAATATGACAAGGATAGTACAAGCAAAAATCAGTCGGTAGTGCTGAATAAGAATTTCAGAACATCTGAAATTGCAATTGATTTCATAAATTATCTGTTCTCAAATATCATGTCCGAAAAATGCGGTGATATCAACTACAATGACGATGAAAAACTTTATTTCGGTGCGGAAAAATATAAGGACATTCCCGACTGCAAAACACATATAGCCTTTATCAATGACGATGAACCCGAAAACGACAGCGATGATGAAGATAAATATTCCGAAAGGGCTGAAAATCCCGAAGCTGCCTATACTGCCGAAAAAATAGCCGAAATGATAAAAAATAATTATCCCGTCCTTGACGAAAAAGGCAGAATCAGACCATGCCGCCCTTCCGATTTCTGTATACTTGTAAGAAAAAATAAATTCTCCGCTGAATATGTAAAACAACTTTCAATAAGGGGAATAGACGCAAAAGGTGCGGAAAAAAAAGGCTACCTCAAATCCCGTGAAATATCAATACTTATTGACCTGCTGAGAATAATAAACAATCCTCTGCTTGATATTCCGCTTACTGCGGTGCTTATGTCGCCAATGTATATGTTCACGGCAGGAGAAATAGCATATATAAAATCATTCGACAACGAAAGGGCATTGTATTCACTACTGCGTGATATTGCTGACGGCGGATACAATGGATTCAGCGATATAATCCTTTTGCAGAGAATAGGAGATTTCCTCGATTCACTTGACAGATACAGGCTTGACTCGGTAACAATGACATTGAGCGAACTTATCAACTCTGTCTATGAGGATACGGACTTTATACCTGTTATGCAGCTTTACAGTGACGGAGAGAAAAAACGTGCAAATCTCCGCTCACTTATACAGTATGCAGCTAATTATGACGAAAATTCTTCTGTTGAAGGCAATAACGGTCTCGGCGGATTTCTGAGGCATATCGACAGAATAATAAAAATAAAAAAAGATGAGGAAGGCAAAGCCTCCGCACCTTCGGGCGATTATGTGACAGTACAGACGATTCATGCATCAAAGGGACTTGAATATCCGTTTGTATTTCTTGTGGAAAATTCCGACTATTTCAGATTTGACAATGATATTGCAGCCTGCTCGTCTGACGGAAGAACGGGATATATACTATGTGACAACAAGCTTATGAGAAGATATAAAACTTTCCAGAAAGTCATGCTTAATGAAGAAAAAAGACATGAAACTTTAAGCGAGGAAATGCGCCTTTTGTACGTTGCACTCACAAGAACTCGGCAGAAACTTTTCATAAACCTTAAATGCGGTGAAAAAGCCCTCGACCGTTTGCAGAAACTTATTGATTTATTTATGGAAAATAACGGAAATACAGACGAAATTATAAATTCTGCAACAAGCTGTTCAGACTGGCTGTGGTCAGCCCTTATGTTACATTCATCATTTAAAAATATCGCAGATGAACTCGATATGGACTATTATGAGGAAAATTCTGTAAATTACTGCAAAGATGATATTTTTGAGTATGAATTTTATGATATTGTATCCGCCGCCGAAAATGAAAAGTCACAGGAAGAAAAAATTGCCGCTCCCGATAATGAAGTATATGATGAACTTTTAAGCATAATAAAGACGGAATATGACGATACACTCTCAAAAATGCCCGCAAAACTCAGCGTAACACAGATATCACATAAATTTTCCGAAAATGAAAAATTTGATTTCACACTCCGCAGACCTTCTTTTCTTCTCGGAAAATCAAAGCTTACAGGTGCTGAAAAAGGTACTGCAATACATACTTTTCTTCAATACTGCGATTTTGAAAACGCCAAGGCTTCTCCTGCGGACGAAATAGCCCGTATACAGTCACTCGGCTATATTTCGCAGATTCAGGCGGATTCTATTAATAAAAAGAAAATAAGCGCATTTTTTGCAGGCAGTCTCTATAAAAGACTTGTCTGTGCAAAATCATATCAGCGTGAAAGAAAATTCATGGTCGCTGTCGCACAGCTCGATATAAACAACGAACTCATGGATAAACTCCGCAAGTCGGACGGTATGATAAAAGGTATCATTGACCTTATGTTTGAGGAAGATGACGGAATCGTTATCGTTGACTATAAATCAGACAGGGGAGCGGATGAGGATACTCTCAGAGAACGCTATACTCCGCAGCTCAGACTTTACAGAAGTGCTGTCGAAATAACTACGGGGAAAAAAGTAAAGGAACTCTGTCTGTATTCAATCCAGCTTGAAAAAACAATAAATATTGAACTGAGGTGAATAAAATGGCTTCGATAAAAAATAAAATAAGTTACAACTCGCCCGTTATACTCTCGTTTGTTATAATATGCGCTGTTGTTTATCTGCTTGATGTAATCACAAATACTGCGGTCAGCAATTTCCTTGCCCTTAGAAAGGCTTTAAGTTTTCAGCTTGTTACATATATATTCGCACACAGCGGACTTGAACATCTTACGGGAAATATGACGCTCCTGCTCCTTGTAGGACCTGTTGCAGAAGAAAAATACGGCAGTAAAAATCTTCTTCTCATGATTTTTTCAACATCAATAATAAGCGGTGTACTCAACTGTCTGCTTTTCCATACGGGAATACTCGGCGCAAGCGGAATCGTTTTCCTTATGATAATATTGAGTGCATTCACAAATTTTGAAAAGGGAAAAATTCCTCTCACTCTTATACTTGTCGTTATTTTCTATCTCGGCAACGAAATAGTAAACGGTCTTTTTGCAAGCGATAATGTTTCTCAGTTCGGTCATATCGCAGGCGGAATAATGGGTCTTTTCTGGGGATTTTTCTACATATATTCGGGAGCTAAAAAGAAATAGGCATAAAAAATTATTTTCTTCATATAATGTACTGAAAGAGGTGGGTTTATGAAGAAAATAAGGTGGACGGAATTAATTATATCAATTGTCACAGCGGAACTTGTCGGGGCATTGTCGGCATTGATTTCGGGAGGATACAGCGAATATTATTCACAGCTTATACAGCCTGCATTCGCTCCGCCCTCAGCGGTATTCCCTGTGGTATGGGCGATACTTTACGCAGTAATGGGTTTTTCGGCATATCTTGTATATTTTTCGGAAAGCCCTTACAGAAGAAATGCTCTCGTTATATATGCTGCCCAGCTATTGATAAATTTTTCATGGAGCATAATATTTTTCCGTTTCAAAGCCCTCATGCTTGCGGCGGCGGTTGCGGTACTGCTTGTCATAGCTGTTGCGGCTATGGTGATAATTTTCAGGAAAGTAAATAAAATTGCCTCATGGGTGAATATTCCCTATCTTTTATGGAGTATATTTGCGGCATATCTTGCTGTCGGGGTATATCTCCTGAACTGAAAAAAACTCTCCGTATATGCGGAGAGTTTTTTGTTAATTTTTCTGACCTGCCTTGTGCAATTTGCCGTCAGGGGTCATGATGTAGGTATGTTCAAGCTGTGCGGCAAGATTTCCCGTAACGGAACGCCTGTATTCATTTCTCAGGGCGGTCTGTTCTTCTTTTTCCTGCGGGGTAAGACCCTCGGACTTGGATTTTCTTGCGAGTTCGTTAATACGGTTGATTTTTTCCTGTGTCATAATTATTTCTCCATTACGCTTTCGGGGAGTGAATCTATAACGCCTGCATCAAGACGCTGAATCGAGGCAGCGTCCATGCCTGTAATGCCGTCCCCTTTATTGTATACATCTGCATTTTCGAGAGCCTGTCCGCTGAGGTTATATTTTTCCTTGTTTGAGACATACTGCAATATTCTTACGGCATCGGAAATGCTTGTTTTGCCGTCCCCGTTGGCATCGCCTGCGAGATATACGGCAGGTGCTTCATCGCCGATAACAGCGAATTTATAGCCGTATTTTTCTGCGTAAGCCTGTGCGGTTGAGTTTGCGTAGCCGTGGATAGTGCCGTCAAATTCGCCTCCTGACCATCTATGAAAACTAACGTTTCCTTCCGAGTCAACGCTTTCAGTTTTCTTACTAACTGTTCGGTTTGAAATAGTAGTTTCAAAATCATATATTTCGCAGTCAGGATTTGATATTGTTATGTCGGTTAAGTTTGTACAATCTCTGAATGCAGAAGCTCCAATACTTGTAATGTTGTATGGAATTGTTATTGAAGCAAGACTTTCACAACCTGAAAATGCACATCCTGAAATATTTGTCATACTATCAGGAAAATTTATTGAAGTCAAATTTGTACCTTTAAATGCTTCACTTGCAATTATTTTGATATTTTCGGGAATATTCAGAGTATTCTCTGTATAAGTCCGTCCGTCAATAATTATATCATTAACAATTACAAGCGGATTTTCTTTACGTTTGTTTTCAAGCCATTTTGTATCATCAAATGCACGTATTCCAATATTTGTAACGCTGTCAGGAATATTTATTGAAGTCAATTCTGTACAACCTGAAAATGCACCGTTTTCAATACTTGTAACGCTGTCAGGAATATTTATTGAGGTCAGTCCTGTACAATCTGCAAATGCACTCGTTCCAAGATATATAATGCTGTCAGGAATATTTATTGAAGTCAATCCTGTACATTTGTAAAATGCACCCCAGTCAATTCTTGTGACAGGCACACCGTTTATTTCAGCAGGGATAGTTATTTCTCCCTCTGCGGATTGATCACATTTATGTAATATTGCATGGTCTTCATCTTCGGAAATCTTGTATGTAATAAAGCCCTCTGTAACTTCTGTTTTGTAAACCACTGCATTTGCGGTTATGATATTCAGGGGTTTTTCGGGCGCATAAAGGGCAGTTCCTCCGATAACGCACAAAGCCATAACGAATGCTGTTAATTTTTTAAACATAAAAATCCCTCCCAAAAATATATATTATTTTAGCATATCATAAAAAATTTGTCAATAGGACTGGAAAAATAAAATCTTTTGTGCTATAATATAAATGGGTGATGTTTATGAAGAAGGCTCTTGTTACAGGCGGAGCAGGCGGTATCGGTCAGGCGGTTTGCAGAAAGCTTGCACAGGACGGGTATTTTGTGTATGTGAACTATTCAAAATCACGGGAAAAAGCCGAGAAATTAGCAGGAGAAATCTGCGGTCAGGCTGTCGGGTTTGATGTTTCGGATATATCTGCTGTGCGTGGAATTGCCGAAAATATCGGTAATATTGACCTGCTTGTGAATAATGCGGGAATATCGGAAATTAATTTATTTGACAAAGTATCGGACGAAAGAGTTAATGAAATACTCGAAATAAATCTCATGGGTACGCTTAACTGTTCCCGTGTGTTCCTGCCTGAAATGATAAGGAAAAAATCAGGCTGTATAATAAATATATCCTCTATGTGGGGACAGTGCGGAGCGTCCTGCGAAGTGGACTATTCCGCATCAAAGGCGGGAGTTATAGGCTTTACAAAGGCTCTCGCAAAGGAAACTGCCCCGTCAGGAATAAGAATAAACTGCGTAGCCCCCGGCTTTATCATGACAGAAATGAACAGGAATTTTTCCGATGAGGATTTGAGACTTATACTGGAAGATATACCGCTGGGAATTTTTGGAAAGCCCGAACATATTGCCGATGCAGTTTCATTTCTCGCATCAGAAAAAGCCGAATACATAACAGGACAGATACTCGCCGTAAACGGCGGTATGGTAATTTAATTTGACAAAGGAGAATTTTTATGAAAACAAGTAACGATTACTCAGAATATGCAAAGAAAAAGATTTTCAGCGGGATTGATATGCCCACGGAAAAAATTGCCCTTGTCCTTGAATATCTGGAAGCTATGTCGGAATTTTATGAACTTATCCCCATGACGGAAGTTTACAGGATTATAAGTATGCAGAATGAGGGCATTGACGAGGACGAATTTTATAAGGTTGCAGAGGCTGTGAAGGAATCAAAGGATTTCTATTTTGCAATTTACAGCTATGAAGAATACTATGACGAAGACGTACATGATGATATAAGAAAATGCAGCCTTATGCAGGAAAGCGTCTATGCTGTATCAGCGGACATATATGAAAATCTCCTCGAACAACAGGAAGGCAAGGAGTTTTATGTCCCCGAAAAGGAAGAACTTCTGAAATATGCAAGCGACAGTTATGTTGCATATACTCCGCAGCTTGAAAAAATTGAAGAATTTTTTGGTACTGTAAGTCATGAAAGTAAGATAAGTCATAAAGAAATGGCTGAGGAAATTTATTTGCATCTTCATACCTGTTATGACTGGAACTTTGAATATGTATTAAGAGAAATTTCAAGATTAAAATATATGATGACAGAAAAACAGGTTGAAGATTTTATTCCACTGCTTGATGACCTGATAAAAAATACAAGATTTCCCATCACCTGCGGATACACAATTGCGGAAAAGCCTGAATATGCAGAGAATTATGAACTTGATGCCCATAAAATGTACAGTGCTATGATGAAAGCAGATGTATATTTTGAAGAATTGTCAGCATTATTTTCTAAAAAAACTCTCCCTGTTAAGGTTGAGAAAATTGACAGAAATGCTCCCTGTCCGTGCGGAAGCGGCAAAAAATACAAGAAATGCTGCGCCCTGAAATGAGGTGGATTGAATGGATATTGATGAAAGACTTAAAAAACAGCTTGATTTCATGCTTGAACTTGACAAGCTGAAAAATGTTTACAGACAGACTTATGTGCTTCATGAGGAAAGAAAAGAAAATGATTCGGAGCATAGCTGGCATCTTGCGGTAATGGCTTTTCTTCTGGCGGAATATTCAAATGAACCCGTTGATATTCTTCATGTCATGAAAATGGTATTGCTGCATGATGTTGTTGAAATTGATGCCGGTGATACTTATTGTTATGACAGTGAGGGATACAAGTCAAAGGCTGAACGTGAGGAAAAAGCCGCAAGGCGTATTTTTGGACTTCTCCCAGATGACCAGAGAGATGAATTTTATGCTTTATGGCGTGAATTTGAGGACTGTCAGACAAGCGATGCTGAATTTGCCGCACTCCTCGACCGTATTCAGCCTATGCTCTTAAACTATACAAAACAAGGTAAGTCATGGATTGAACACGGCATCGAAAAAGAACAGGTTATCGCAAGAAATACAGGATATTTCGGTATTTCCGATTCAATAGGAAACATGATGAGACAGGTAATTGATGATGCAGCAGAAAAAGGCTGGCTCAAAAAATAATCGTTAATATGCACAGATTTAACAACAGTTTTCCGTACAATATTACCAAATTGCCGAAAATGATGAAAGTTTGGTGATTTTGTTTTTCCGCTTCTTGAATCTTTTCTTTCGTTATGATATATTATATATGATGAATTAAAACAGGAGTTGATGATATGGCAGAGAAAATATTGTCTAAGTTCAGCCGTTTAAAGGACTTTCAGAGAAAACGTCAGGAAAATTCCGAGAAATATCATAAGCTGAATGTATTCCTTGTCTTTTTCTTTCCGCTGTTTATAAGCTCAATGGCGGAAATAAACCAGTTCAAAAAGGCAGGAGCGTTTTTCAGTTTTGCCGCAGACCGACCGACTGTCATGCTTTTCAATGTGATAATTGCCGCAATAGTATTTGTGTTCCTGTGGGCATTGACACATAAAGCATGGATAGCAACAGCAGTCGAAAGCTTTGTGTATATGGCACTGAGTATTACAGAACTGTTCAAGTACGGCACTAACGGAAATCACCTGATTCTTTCGGATATGAAGCTTATAAGAAGCGTCAAGAGCCTTAAATCTTTCGCATATATAAAAATTACCCCCAGACTTATAATATATTGCCTTATAGTGATAGCATTTATGATTCTGGTATTTTATTTCAACCCGAAACTTCCCAGACTTTCTCCCGCAAAGAGAGTTATAACAGCTTTGTGCTGTGTCGTTCCGTCAGCAAGTCTTATAGTGCTGCCGTCATTTTATCAGCCCGTATACAGCTTCTTTAAGGTAGATACAACAGCCGCTACAAATGCCTTTCTTCTGAATGAAAAATTTGACAGCAACAGCTTTCTTGCATTCATAGTGGAGACAGCATCGGAAAATTTTGCAAACAGACTCGTTGAGCCTGATAACTACAATGAGGAATTTGTTGAGGAAATAACTTCTGTCGATATAGACAAGTCAGAAGATTTCAACGGCGGAAAAAAACCGAATGTAGTCGTTATAATGAGCGAATCGTATGCGGATTTCAGAGCATTTGACCAGCTCGATATTGATGATGCGGTTTATGCTGAATTTGACAAGGCTTCATCAGAAGGTCACGGCGGTATCGCTATAACTCCCACTTATGCAAGCTGGACAGTGCGCTCGGAATTTGAACTTCTTTTCGGACTTCCTGTAAGGGGTCTGAATACTCCGAATATGCCTCAGCGTTCACTTGCGGAACGTGAACAGCCTGCACTTGCACAGTATTATAAAAGCTGGGGATATTCAACAGCTTATGTACACCCTTTCCAGAGTTCATTTTACAGCAGGTCAAGAATTTACGGAGAGTTCGGATTTGACAAGATGATTTTCCATAACGACCAGACAGGCGAAAGTGATTTCACTGTACCGATTGAGCATTATGGAACTTATGTCGATGACAGCACAGTTTACAATCAGCTCCTTGACCTGATTGATACCACCGACAAGCCCCTTTATGTGCATACCACAACTATGCAGAATCATCAGCCCTATAATCAGGGCGCAGACCCCACGGACGAATTTGGAAACTATCTCAAATGGATACAGCACAGCAATGAAGGTCTTGCAGTATTCCTCGAAAAACTTAAAAATATTGATGAGCCTACACTTGTATTCTTTGTAGGCGACCATTTCCCGTCACTCAGGGGAGAAACAAGTGTTTACAGTCAGCTTGACCTTACAGGCGACAATTGCAGTATACTCTATGAACAGAAGTATTTTCTGTGGAGCAATTATGATGCTGACTATTCAAGCGTACCCGAAAATGAAGTCTCTTTCTTCTATATGCCCTATGTCATCTTTAATATAATAGATGCTCCGCATGATGCATTTATAGAAAAAATGATGAACTTCATGAAGGAACTGCCTGTATATTCAAGCGATTACGACAGCACTGTACCAAATAACGAGGAACTCAATGTTCTTACATATGACAGAGTTATTGGTGATGTAATGTCACCATGCCCCATACCCGAAGATGTACTCGAAACAAGTAAGGAGAACTGACATGAAAACTATTATGACAAGCATAACAGGTGCGTCCGAAACAGCCGTACTCAAAGACAAACTCGCATCATCAATGGGCAGCGGAAGCCTTGATGTATATGCTACTCCGTCAATGGTCGCACTTATGGAAGAGGCTGCCTGCGAATGTATTTCAAATTATCTTGAAGATGATGAGACTACTGTCGGCACAGAACTCAATATAAAGCATATTTCCGCAACTCCTGAGGGAATGATGGTCCGTGCGGAAGCTGAACTTGTAAAATTCAGCGGCAGAGAATTTACATTCGCTGTAAAGGCTTATGACGAATCAGGTCTTATAGGTGAGGGCGAACACAAGCGTTTCCTTGTGTACGGAAAAAAATTTACCGAAAAAGCAAAGGCAAAAATAAAATAATTAAGAGGGCAGATGTAATATCTGCCCTTTTTTTGAAATTTCCTGAAAAAATATGTCCCTTTCTGCGTCCGTGAAACGAATATATAATTGACGTTGAAAAACGAAATAAAACGAAAGGTCGTGGTCTATGAAAGGATAGACAAAATTCTTCATTAAGTTACAATTCCTTACTTTTTCCTTTACAGATATGTTATATGATTTGGGGACGGTTCAGCCGTCCTTTTCTTTTTCGGAAAATAAAAACTGTAAAATTTTCTGTAAAAATATGTCCCTTTTTGCGTCCGTGAAACGAATATATAATTGACGTTGAAAAACGAAATAAAACGAAAGGTTGTGGTCTATGAAAGGATAGACAAAATTCTTCATTAAGTTACAATTCCTTACTTTTTCCTTTACAGATATGTTATGTGATTTGGGGACGGTTCAGCCGTCCTTTTCTTTTTTGGAAAATAAAAACTGTAAAATTTTCTGTAAAAATATGTCCCTTTTTATTTCTGATTAACGAATATATATATGACAATGAAAATTGTTGAAAATGAAAAAAATGAAACATGAAAATGAAAAAAATTTGGAGGAAATTAAAAATGTTTGAACTAACAAAAAAATCCGTTCTGAGAACAGCAATATTCTTTGTGGTAATTATGGCTGTCTATCCGCTTGTATGCCTGATTACATCAAAAATGATGTTCCACACAGGTTTCAATTACAATATGATTGATGTAAGAGCTTGTATGAATATATCTTTTGCATATTTTGCAATTGAGACATTTGTGAATGTTCTTACTATAAAATGCAGAGAAAGCAAATCAGTTAATAGATGAAATAATAAAAAATACAGGCTAAGATGTAAAATATCAGTGAAAAAAATGTTTATGGAGAGATTAAAATGATTAAAAAAATTATGGCGGCTGCGGCTGCACTTTCAATTATGTTCGGAGCAGGTTACATGATGAGAGATTCTCAGCTTCCCGAAATACATTCATCAGATAAAAGCATCGTTATAGAGGTCGATGCAGGGGCAAAGAATAATAACAATGCAGAACAAGGAACATTCAACAAGAAAGGCACAAAAGGAATCACACTTGAAAACCTTCCTATGAGAACAGAAAAATCAGGCAAAGCAGAAATACATCAGCTTCCTGTCATTAAGTCCGATGCTAAGGGCGTTTTTGCAGGCAGGGCAAATTCATCGGATTTTCATGTATGTCTGCTCTGATATGCTTAAAGGAGGAAAACGATGACTGATAATCTCAAAAAATCATTGATTTATTCAATAATTACTTTCATTGTGACAATGTTTTTGTTCATGGCTGCCGATTTTATATCAGCATTAAATTCAGGCGAATCATTTTGCTATTCAGGGATATGGCATCTTTCATTTCCTGCATACTGCGCTTTGCTTGACTTTATGATAATACATTTCAACTGCCGAAAAGACAAATCAGACAGGAAATCTATGGGTGTACTGACTGACTGAATACATTCCCGCAGTTTTAATTACGAAATTTACATTTAATATATACAAATGAGAGGGTTGAAAAAACCGGAATATCACTCGGATATTTCGGTTTTTTCGTTTTATCCGAATATCACTTGAAAAATTCTTTAAGATGTGTTATAATCATATCAGTCTTTAAAGACTTATTAAAAAATTACGGAGATAATTATGCTGAAAGAAAAAATAGAAAAACACCTGCTCGAAATTCAGAAACCGTCAAGATATATCGGCGGTGAAGTCGGAAGCATTACAAAGGACAAGTCAAAGATTGATGTCCGCTTTGCGTTCTGTTTCCCTGATACTTATGACATAGGTATGTCACACCTCGGAATGAAAATTTTATATTCCCTTACAAATGAAAGGGAAAATTACTGGTGCGAAAGATGTTTTGCACCGTCACCTGATTTTGAGGAAATAATGCGTGAAAATGATATTCCGCTATATGCCCTCGAAAGCCTTGACCCTATAAAGGACTTTGATTTTATAGGCTTTACAATGCAGTATGAACTGTCGTATACAAATGTGCTTAATATGCTTGACCTCGCAGGAATACCCATATTCGCAAAAGACCGCACAGATGAACTCACCCAGATAGTAGTTGCAGGAGGTCCGTGTGTCTGCAATCCCGAACCGCTTGCGGATTTTTTTGATATATTCATTCTCGGTGAGGGCGAGGAAGTAAACCTCGAACTTATGGACTTATATAATGATATGAAGAAAAAAGGTGCGTCAAGACTTGATTTTCTGCGTGAGGCGGCTCAGATTGAAGGAATATATGTTCCGCAGTTCTATGAATTTTTCTATAAGGAAAACGGTACTGTTGACCATATCGAAACAAAAGAAAATGCTCCATCAACAATAAGAAAAAGAATCATAAAGGATTTGGACAAGGTTTATTATCCCGAAAATTTTGTAGTGCCGTTCACGGAAATAGTGCATGACCGTGTATCAGTTGAGGTGCTGCGTGGCTGTATAAGGGGCTGCCGCTTCTGTCAGGCAGGATTTATTTACAGACCATTCCGTGAAAAATCCTCCGATGTCATATGTGCCGAAACAAAATCCCTCTGCGAAAATACAGGCTATGATGAAGTTTCCCTTGCATCACTCAGCACAAGTGACCATTCCGATATTGACAATATGCTCACTAAACTTATAGACTATACCGAAAATGAAAGAGTAAATCTGTCACTCCCGTCACTGAGAGTTGATAATTTTTCTGAATCACTCCTCGAAAAAATCAAAAAAGTAAGAAAATCAGGTCTTACCTTTGCCGCTGAGGGCGGTACTCAGAGACTTCGTGATGTAATAAACAAGAATGTTACCGAAGAAGAAATCATGAATACCTGCCGTATAGCCTTTCAGGGAGGTTATGCCGCTGTAAAACTGTATTTCATGATGGGACTGCCTACCGAAACAGATGAGGATATCATAGGTATAGCGGAACTTGCACAGAGAATTGTTGATTTGTTTTACAGTATCGAAAACCGCCCGAAAGGTAAAGGCGTTCAGGTATCCGTAAGCTGTGCGACTTTCGTCCCGAAACCGTTCACGCCTTTTCAGTTTGAACCGCAGGATACCCGTGAGGAAATCGAACGCAAACAGAAACTTCTCCTTGATTCAGTAAAAACCAAAAAAATAAGAGTAAGCTATCATGACCCCAATGTCAGTATGCTGGAAGTAATCCTCGCAAAGGGCGACAGGAGATTATGCCCTGTTATATATGAGGCTTGGAAAAAAGGCTGTAAATTCGACAGCTGGAGCGAACATTACAAGTTTGACAAGTGGCTCGAAGCCTTTGAGGAATGTGGCGTTGACCCGAAATTTTACGCAAACAGACGCTTTGAATATGATGAAATTCTCCCTTGGGAACATCTCGATTACCTTGTATCTAAGGAATTTTTCATTCGTGAAAATAAAACGGCTCATAAGGCTGTTACTACTCCGCATTGCCGTCAGAGATGTTCAGGCTGCGGTGTAAATAAAAAAGTAGGGAGGGAATGTTTTTGATAAGGTTAAGAGCAGAATTTGAAAAAAAAGGCAGGGCGAAATATATCTCCCACCTCGATTTGAACCGCTGTATGCTGAGGACTTTCAGACGTTCAAGACTTCCCATATGGTATACTGAGGGATTTAATCCGCACCCTTATTATGCTTTTGCGCTTGCACTTTCACTCGGATTTGAAAGCGGCTGCGAGATACTTGACTTTAATCTCAATGAGGAAATCCCATTTGATGAAGTCCGTGACAGACTTAATGCAGTCATGCCCGAAGGTATGCGTATTGTGAGGGTATGGGAGCAGAAAATGAAAATAACTGCAATAAAAGAAGCTGAATACCGGTTTTCACTCGTTTCGGACGATGCCGAAAAACTTTACGGCGATATCGGAAAATTACTCTCACAGGAAAATATATTAATCGAAAAGAAAACTAAAAAAGGTATGAAAACTGTTGACATAAAACCCGACATGAAAATTATATCGTGTGAAAACAATAACGGCAGAATAGATGTCTGTCTCAGAATGCCCGCAGGTACTCAGACCAATTTTAACCCGAATCTTTTCATTGATGCACTCAGAAATTTTTCGCAGACAGGTTTCAGTGCCGAAAAAATCACAAGAACAGGTATTTTCTGCGACAATAATATGAAATTTGAATGAAAATATATGGGTTTTAAAGTTAAATATATTAATTTTATATTTTTCTGCAAAAAACACTTGCATTTTGCTTAAAAGTATGATATGATATAAAAGCATTTGAAATTCCGTTCGCTCAATGCGAATGAGGGTTAATGCCGCAAGACATTAAATCGGACAGTCCGCTGTAATTTTTACCGCCCCTGCATAATGCTGAAATGTCAGGGCAGTCGTACATGAATGTTCGGAAATTTTAGGAGGAAATGAAAATGGATGCATTAAAACTTATCAGCGAATCAAGTATGAAAAAGGAAGTTCCCCAGTTTGAAGTCGGTGACACCGTTAAGGTTCACGTTCAGATTAAGGAAGGCGAAAAAAGCCGTATCCAGATTTTTGAGGGTACTGTTATCGCCAAGAAACACGGCGGAATCAACGAAACCTTTACAGTAAGACGTGTCGCTCACGGCTGCGGAATCGAAAGAGTTTTCCCCGTTCACTCACCTGTTGTTGACAAGGTTGAGGTTATCAGACACGGTAAGGTTCGCAGAGCTAAGCTCTACTACCTCAGAGACAGAGTTGGTAAGGCTGCTAAGGTTAAGGAACAGATTCGCTAAGAGAACTGTAAATATCGGGTTTGTCGGAGCTTTCTCCGACAGGCTCGCTTAATCTTTTCAGTATGTTCGGGACACTTGTAATGTCCCTTTTTTGATATTATACAGAAAGGCGGTTTGTTATGGAGGAAAATAATGAAATGCATGAAAATGCCCCCGAAGAACAGAATGACGAAAATCAGTCGGTTCAGGAGGAAATGAGCGAGGAGGAAAAGAAAGAAGCCGAAAAAGGCAAGGCTTTTGTCTCCGATTTGCTCGAAATCGCAGAATCTGCTATAATTACCGTTTTTGTAATGTTCATGGTGTTTACATACCTTCTTCACCCCGTAAATGTCGTCGGTCATTCAATGCAGCCTACACTTAATCCGCACCCCACAGTGCTTTCAGACGGTACCGAATCATCAGACAGAATACTCATGACCATGGTATACGGAAAACCTAAGTACGGCGATATACTCGTCATAGACTGCAACGCAAACTATCTCCTCGATGAAAACGGAAACCCCTGCCTGCCCGAAGGTATAACTCCCCTCAATGAATGTATCATAAAGAGAGTTATCGCAACAGGCGGTCAGACTATTGATGTGAGGAACAATACTGTTACCGTTGACGGAAAAGTCCTTTCCGAACCATATGTCGCTTCAAAAGCCCTCACCAAAGACCTCGGTGCTTTTACCGAAAATTACCCGATAACAGTTCCCGAAGGATATGTTTTTGTAATGGGCGACAACAGGGAACATTCCACCGACAGCCGTTCCGCAAGAGTTGGTCTTGTGAAGGAATCGCAGATTTACGGGAAAGCCCTTGTAAGATATTATCCGCTCAACGACTTCAAAATACTTACAAGTACATGGAAAGAATCCGCTGATGAAAAGGAATAAGTTTCTCAGTTCCTTTCTGGATTTAGCTGAGACACTGATAATATCTTTCTTCGTTGTCACGCTGATATTTACATATATTTTCAATTCAGTAACCATAAACGGAGAATCTATGAGAAATACCCTCAGCCCTGATGACAGGGTTATCGTATCACTTTTCAGCAAAGTTGATAACGGCGATATCGTCATAATAAACGCCCAACAGGCTTACCTGCTCGATGACGAAAATAAATTAACCGAAAATTCAGGTCTGTATAAGAATATCGTGAAACGGATAATCGCTCACGGCGGTCAGACTGTGGATATCGACTTCATCAGGGGTACAGTGAAAATTGACGGTGAAATTCTCGGTGAAAATTACCTCACCCTCGGACTTACCCATAATGACGGAGGCGCATTTACAGGAAAATATCCCGTAACTGTACCCGAAGGCTATTATTTTGTAATGGGCGATAACCGCTCGGTTTCAAGGGACAGCCGATTCTCAGATGTCGGATTCGTTCCGCAGGAAAGCATAAGAGGTAAGGTAATCATGAGATTCTACCCTTTTGAGAATTTCGGATTCTTCACAGCACAATGAGGTGAATATGGAAAATACAGATATGAAAACTATACAGTGGTTTCCTGGTCATATGGCTAAGACAAGAAGGGCAATTGCCGCAAATCTTAAACTTGTCGATGCCGTTGCCGAAATCATAGACGCAAGAACTCCCATGAGCAGCAGAAATCCCGAAATAGATTCCCTTGTGTCAAAAAAACCACGCATAGTATTATTGAATAAATGTGACCTTGCCGACAGCAATGCTACATCGGCATGGATAAATTATTTCAGAAATTCAGGAGCGGCTGCACTCGCTGTTGACTGCAAATCAGGAAAGGGAATAAATAAAGTCATTCCCACCCTTAAAAGCACCGTCCTGAAAGATTTGATTGAAAAAAGACAGCGCAGCGGCATGACAGGCGCACCTGTAAGACTTATGGTCGTGGGTATTCCGAATGTCGGCAAATCCTCACTCATAAACCGCCTTGCAGGTTCAAAACGTGCAAAGGTTGAGGACAGACCGGGCGTTACCCGTACAAAACAATGGGTAAAGCTTCAGGATAATAATGAACTCCTCGATATGCCCGGAGTTTTATGGCCTAAGTTTGAGGACCAGTCCGCCGCAATAAGACTTGCTTTTACGGGAGCTGTCAGCGATGATATCCTCGATACGGAAACACTTGCCATGAAATTATTGCTTTTCCTTGCAGAAAATTACCCGCAGTCACTTAAAGACAGATATAAAATAGATATCGACAGCAATGATACAGGATTGATTCTTCTCGAAAAAGTCGGAAAAAAACGTGGAATGATTGTTTCGGGCGGAGAAATAAATACCGAAAGAGCCGCTATAACCGTTCTCGATGAGTTCAGGGGCGGTAAACTCGGAAAAATTACTCTCGAACTTCCGAAAGATAAGGAGCAGTAATGGCTAAAATAATTTTACATAAGGAATTATTTGACTACGACAGCGAAATCAGAAAACAATATCCCGTTATATGCGGTGTCGATGAAGCCGGCAGAGGTCCGCTCGCAGGCGATGTCTATGCGGCGGCAGTCATACTTGATGACGGTGTTCTCATAGACTATCTCAACGACAGCAAAAAACTCTCCGAAAAACGCAGGGAAGAACTATTTGATGTCATAAAGAAAAAAGCAAGGGCTTACTGCGTTGCAACAGCTTCCGTTGCCGAAATAGACAAGTTAAATATCTTGCAGGCAACTATGCTCGCCATGAAAAGAGCTGTTGAGGGTCTCGGAATAAAACCTGACCTCGCTCTCATTGACGGAAATAAAATTCCTGAGCTCAACTGCAAAGCTGAATATGTCATAAAGGGCGATGCACATTCTGCATCAATAGCGGCTGCATCAGTCCTCGCAAAAGTTTCCCGTGACAGATATATGAATGATTTGGCTAAGAAATATCCGCAGTACCTCTTTGAACAGCATAAGGGCTACGGTACTAAGCTGCATTATGAAATGCTCGGAAAATACGGCATATCAGACGTTCACAGGAAAACATTCCTTAAAAAACTTACCGAAAATGCCGATGAATAAAAGCGAAACGGGAAAATTCGGTGAAGATGCCGTATGCGCCTATCTGGAAAGAAAAGGATATCTTGTCATTAAAAGAAATTATCGCATAAGAGGCGGCGAAATCGACATAATAGCTCAGAAGGACGGATATATTGCTTTTGTTGAAGTAAAGACACGCAGCAGTGACAGCATTTCAAACGGTTTCGATGCAATAGATTCAAATAAAATAAAAGCTGTCATCAGAACGGCTGAAAATTATCTCAATAAATATCCATCGGATTTGCAGCCGAGATTTGATGCAGCTCAGGTCATTGTTGAAAATGATAAAATTCCGTATATTGAGTATATAATTAATGCTTTTGAAAGTATATGATTTTTTGGAAAGGTGATTATATGTTATATAACAGTACAAGAAACAGCAGTGTTAAAGTGAGCAGTGCAGAGGCTATTACTCAGGGCATTTCAGCAGAGGGCGGTCTTTTCGTCCCCGAAAGCATACCCTCACTTACACTCGATGAAATAAAATCCATAGGAGATATGAAATATGCCGACAGGGCATTTTATATCTTCTCAAAGTATCTCACGGATTTTACAGATGCAGAAATACATTACTGTACGGACAATGCATATTCAACCAAAAATTTTGACAGTGAAAATATAACTGAAATCTCACATCTTTTTGACGGTACATATATGCTTGAACTCTGGCACGGTCCTACCTGCGCATTCAAGGATATGGCTTTGCAGATACTTCCGTATTTCCTTACAACTTCCGCAAAGAAAATAAACCTCGACAAGAAAATTGTAATTCTCGTTGCCACATCAGGCGATACGGGAAAGGCTGCACTTGAAGGTTTCAAAGATGTTGAGGGTACTTCAATCCTTGTATTCTACCCTGAGGACGGCGTAAGCCCCATGCAGAAAAGACAGATGAAAACTCAGGAGGGTTCAAATGTCGGTGTATGCGCCTTAAAGGGTAATTTTGACGACTGTCAGAACGGTGTAAAGGCTATTTTTACAGACAGTGAAGTAAAATCCGAACTCGATAAAAACGGTCTTATGTTTTCAAGCGCAAATTCAATAAACTGGGGCAGACTCGTTCCGCAGATAGTCTACTATGTATCCGCTTATGCCGAACTCGTCAAGGACGGTGAAATCAGCCTCGGTGACAAGATAAATATTGTAGTTCCCACAGGAAATTTCGGAAATATCCTCGCTGCTTACTATGCAAAACATATGGGTGTGCCTGTAAATAAACTCATATGTGCATCAAATATCAACAACGTCCTCACAGATTTCATAAATACAGGTATCTACGACAGAAACAGAGATTTCCATACAACTGTTTCACCATCAATGGATATTCTCATTTCAAGCAACCTCGAAAGACTTCTCTATCTTCTCACCGACAGAAATGATGCACTTATATCCGAATGGTTCGGAAAACTCGCATCAGAAGGCAGATATGAAGTTAATGATGATGTAAAAGCAAAGCTCAGAGAGGAGTTTTGTGCAGGTTTCTGCGATGACGCAAAGACAAAGGCTGCTATTCATGAACTTTTTGAAAAGTATTCCTATACCTGCGATACTCATACAGCCGTTGCAGTAAAGGTTTACAATGACTATAAAGCCGCAACAGGCGACAATACAAGAACAATAATCGCATCTACCGCAAGCCCGTATAAATTCAGCTCCGCTGTACTTGAAGCTCTTGAAGGCGGTGTTTCTGATATTGACGAATATGCAAAGGTTGACAGAATTGCAGAAATTTCAAAAACTCCCATTCCGTCAGCTCTTGCAGAACTTAAAACAAAACCTGAACGTTTCAGCGATGTTATCAGCAAAGAGGAACAGAAGCAGTACGTTCTTAAAACGCTCGGTATATGAGTCTCTGGGTAATAGGAGATTTGCACCTGTGTTACAGCGACCCGTCAAAAACCATGACTGTATTTTCAGGCTGGGAAAACTATCAGGAGCGAATTGAACACAACTGGAATGAAACCGTAAAGGACGATGATACAGTCGTCCTTGCAGGCGATATTTCGTGGGGTATGAATATTAAACAGGCTCTGCCCGATTTTCAGCATATAAATAATCTCAGAGGGAAAAAAATTATTCTTAAAGGCAACCACGACTACTGGTGGTCTACTATGAATAAAATGGAAAATTTCCTCGCCGCCGAAAACCTCAGTACCATAAGCATACTGCATAATAATTTCTATAAATACGAAAATTACGGCATATGCGGTACAAGAGGCTGGGTGAGCATAAACGGTGAGTCTCAGGACGAAAAAATTCTCATGCGTGAGGTTCAGCGTCTTGAAACTTCCATAAGCCTTGCAGAAGCAGAGGGACTTGAACCGATAGTCTTTATGCACTATCCGCCCATTTTTGCAGGCAGTTTTAACTACGACATTTTGCAGGTTCTGTACAGGCATAATGTTAAAAGTTGTTACTATGGTCATATTCACGGGCGTTCAGCTCATGAATTATGTATAAAGAATACTTATGACGGGATAGATTTTCACTTGATTTCGGGTGATTATCTGAGTTTTATCCCCGAAAAGGTATTATAATTTGTGCAATATGCAGAACTGAAAAAATATTGTGGAAATTATATTTTAAATGTGGTATAATATACCAAGTATGTTATATGTATAATGGAGGAATTACAAATGAGTTTAAAATCATCAAACAAAACAGATGTAAACACTACCGAGCTTGTCATCACTATTGATGCCGCTTCTTTCGAGGCTGCCGTTGAAAATGAATATAAACGACAGAAGAAAAATATCCAGATAAAAGGATTCAGAAAAGGTCACGTTTCCCGTAAACTCGCTGAAAGAGAATTTGGTGAGGGCGTTTTCTACGAGGGTGCTATAAATGCTCTCATAGGTCCTGAGATTGATGCCGCTGTAAAGGAAACAAAGCTTGAACTCGTTGACAGACCCAGCATTGAAGTTACTTCAATCGACAAGGAAAACGGCGTTGAACTCAAAGCCGTATGCGTTACAAAGCCCGAAATCGAAATTTCTGACTACTTCGGCATAAAAGCTCCCAAGGAAGTAAAGGCAATCACTGATGAGGATATCGACAAGCAGATTGAAATTATAAGAAAGAAAAATGCAAGAATCGTTTCAGTTGACGACAGACCCGCACAGCTCAACGATGAAGTTATCCTTGACTTTGAAGGCTTCTTCGGTGACGAGGCTTTCGAGGGCGGCAAGGGCGAAGACCACCCGCTCCGTCTGGGCAGCGGTCAGTTTATCCCAGGATTTGAGGACCAGATTGTAGGTCACAGCATCAACGATGAATTTGATGTAAATGTTACTTTCCCCGCAGATTATCAGATGACTGACTACGCAGGCAAGGAAGCTGTATTCAAATGTAAGCTCAAAAGCATTTCCTATGAGGAACTCCCCGAAATCAATGACGACCTCGTTAAAGATGCAACAGAGTTCGATACTGTTGACGAGTACAGAGCAGATATAAGAGCAAAACTTGAAGATGCCGCTGTTAAACAGGCTGACTCAGCTTTTGAAAGCGCAGTCCTTCAGGCTCTTATTGATAAGGTTGATGCTCCTATCCCGAATTGTATGTTTGAGCAGAGAATTGACACTCTTATGCGTCAGTTTGAACAGCAGCTCGCACAGCAGGGTATGGATATCAAGCTCTATTACCAGTATACAGGTATGGACGAGGATTCATTCAGAGATACTTACAGAGAAAGAGCAGTAAATGAAGTTAAACTTAGACTCGCTCTCGAAAAAATTGCACAGCTCGAAAATATCGAGGTTTCTGAAGAAGAAATCAATAACGGTCTCGCTGAAATAGCTGCATCAAATAACGTGGATATCGAAGTCGCTAAGAGATTTATCCCCGTTGCTGAATATACAGAAGACCTCAGAGTTCAGAAAGCTGTTGAACTCGTAAAGGAAAAGGCAGTTGTTGATAATTCCGCTCCCGCTGAGGAAAAATCAGAAGAAAATACTGAGGAAAAATCAGAGGAAAACGCAGAATAATCAATAAAATACATAAGCCGTCCCGCATAAGGTGCAGGACGGCTATTCTGAAAAAGAAAGGGCGATAGTAAATGAGTTTAGTACCTTACGTTGTGGAACAGACAGGCAGAGGAGAAAGGTCTTATGATATCTTTTCCCGTCTTCTCAACGACAGAATAATTATGCTTTCAGAGGACGTAAACAGTACAACCGCAAGCCTTGTGGTTGCACAGCTCCTTTATCTCGAAAGTCAGGACCCCGAAAAGGATATTTCTCTCTATATCAACAGTCCCGGCGGTTCGGTGACTGACGGTCTCGCAATCTATGATACTATGCAGTATATAAGATGCGACGTTTCAACAATATGTATCGGAATGGCAGCTTCAATGGGTGCTTTCCTGCTTTCATCAGGCGCAAAGGGAAAACGTATCGCCCTTCCGAACAGCGAAATAATGATACATCAGCCGCTCATAGGCGGAGGCGGAATATCAGGTCAGTGTACCGATATCCAGATAAGAGCAGACCAGATGTTAAAGACCCGTGAAAGACTCGACAGAATACTCTCCGAAAATACAGGCAGACCCTATGAGGAAATTCAGAAAGCTACCGAGCGTGATAACTGGATGACCGCTCAGGAAGCTCTCGATTACGGTCTTATTGACAAAGTTATCGAAAAGAGGTAATTGCATTATATGGTTCAGAATTTAAAATCATGTAATTTCTGCGGAAAAAGCGAGAACAGAGTACACAGTCTTTTCTCGGCAGGTTCAGCCAATATATGCGATGAATGTGTCGAATACTGCTATGAAATGCTCCACGGTCCCGCTGTCGCAAAAGCTAACAGAAAAGCAAGAACAGGCGGCGGAAAAATCGAAATAGGCGGCTCAAATCTCCTTAAACCCGTCCAGATAAAAGAATTTCTCGACGAATATGTTATCGGTCAGGACGATGCAAAAATATCACTCGCCGTTGCCGTTTACAATCACTATAAGAGAATCCTCGGAAACGATGACAAGAAAAACACTGATGAAGTTGAACTCCAGAAAAGTAATGTCCTCCTCCTCGGTCCGACAGGTGTCGGAAAAACTTTCCTTGCACAGAATCTCGCAAAAATGCTCAACGTCCCCTTTGCAATAGCTGATGCAACTACCATAACGGAAGCAGGCTATGTCGGTGATGATGTTGAAAATGTACTTCTCAGACTTATTCAGGCGGCTGACTATGATATAAAAGCCGCTGAAAAAGGTATAATCTATATTGATGAAATAGATAAAATTGCAAGAAAATCCGAAAATACTTCCCTTACCCGTGACGTAAGCGGCGAAGGCGTTCAGCAGGCTCTCCTTAAAATAATCGAGGGTACTGTATCAAATGTCCCCCCGCAGGGCGGAAGAAAACACCCCAATCAGGAAACTCTCCAGATAAATACAAAGAATATCCTCTTTATATGCGGCGGTGCTTTTGACGGTCTTGAAAGACAGATTCAGAAACGTATCGGAAAAGCTCCTATCGGTTTCGGAGGCGACCTCAAAAAACAGATTGAGGAGAAAAATAATATCTTTAAGAAAGTTATTCCCTCCGACCTTGTAAAATTCGGCATGGTTCCAGAATTTGTGGGCAGACTTCCTGTTATAACCGTCCTTGAAGAACTTGATGAGGCTTCACTCGTGAAAATACTTACAGAGCCGAAAAATGCTCTCGTTAAACAGTATAAAAAACTTTTCAGCTACGATAATATCGAACTCGAAGTTCAGGAAGATGCACTCATTGAAATAGCTAAAAAGGCAATAGCCCAGAAAACAGGCGCAAGAGGTCTGCGCTCAATCCTTGAACATATACTCATGAATACTATGTATTCAGTTCCTACTGCCGAAAATGTCGTGAAAGTTGTCGTAAATGCGGACTGCGTTATAAATAATACCCAGCCCCTTATGATGAACAGCAATAATCAGGAAATAAAGGCAGTTTAACAAAAATAACAAAGGGTATTCCGTCAGGAATACCCTTTTTTTAAACTCTGCGGAACGTGGATTGACATAATATCACTCTCAGTTTATAATAAAATTACAGGGGTAATAATATTCAATGAGGTGATAATATGAATCAGGTTAAAACAGGCAGACTTATCAGACAACTGCGGATAAAGCTCGGATTAACTCAGAAACAGCTTGCGGAACGTATAAACGTCAGTGACAAAACAGTATCAAAATGGGAATGTGGAAACGGCTGTCCGGATATTTCGCTTTTATGTGCATTGGCTGAGATTTTCGGAACAGATGTGCAGATTTTGCTTAAAGGAGAAATTGCCAGGAATGAAAGGGATAAGGATATGAAAAAATTAAAATTTTATGTTTGCAGACAGTGTGGAAATATCATAACATCAACTTCTGATGCATCAGTGAATTGCTGCGGAAACAAGCTTTCTGCACTTGAACCGATAAGGGCAGAAGAAAATCAAAAGCTGAAAGTTGAAGATGCAGGCGGTGAGTGGTATATATCATCTGAACACGAAATGACTAAGGAACATTATATATCTTTTGTTGCATATGTATCAGACAGCAGTGCTATGATTTTCAGACAATATCCCGAATGGGGAATCAATGTAAATATACCTATGTACCGCAGCGGCAGACTGGTATGGTACTGCAATAAGTGCGGACTTTTATATCAGGAAATCCGCCCGAAACGCAGATAACAATAAAAAGGCATATACCTCTTTTGGGAAGTATATGCCCTTTTTTAATTAACAGCCGCAGCCGCAGTTGTTGTTATTGCAGTCGTTGTTTCCGCAGCATGAAGAAAGAATGATAAAGAGGAGAATGAGGAGGATTATCCAGCAGCAGCCATTTCCGTCAAACATTGAATTACAACACATAATAAAAAACTCCTTGTTGATGTATTTGAAACGCTTTTGTCTGCGTTTCATAGTACATAATATGCCAATGAAGAAAAAGTGTTACTTTATTTTTTCAGCTTATCTTTTTCGACTGTTATCGCATATATTAAGTGGCATAATATAATACAGGGACATCATGCGAAAGCAGGTTGTGCAGAAAAAGAGAAATACCTGTAAGTCGGTGAGTTTCGGTGCAGAAAAAAGGAGGATATTATGCTTAATAACGGAAAGTTTACAAAAAAAGCCCTGTACATCATAAACGGAGCAGTCGAGGCGGCTTCTGAGCTGGGTCATACTTATGTAGGGAGTGAACATATTCTTTTGTCGATAACAAATGACGGCTCAACCAATGCGGCAGAGATACTCATACAAAACGGTATAGCCTACGATGATTTGAGGAGAGAAATAATATTGCTTGTCGGACAGGGTACACCTTCAATATTAAGCCAGCGTTACCTTACAACGGCGGCAAAGAGAATACTTGAACATTCATACACGGTCGCAGTCAGTGACGGAAAAGAACAGGCATCAGCGGAGCATATACTTGCGGCGATAATCCATGAATCTTCATGCAGTGCGTGTACGGTGATTAAAAAGCTTGACGGAAATTTAATGGGTATCTGTACAGGTCTTGATACAATATCATCGGAGCAGGTGAGGGGAGAGCTTTTTGAAGCGATTAAGCCAAAAGCCTCACATTTGCCTAATCTTTTCAGATATGGCAGGAATATCACAGATATTTCTCTGATAAAGAAAAATGACCCCCTTATCGGCAGGACTGAGGAAATTGAGAGGGTTTTGCAGGTTCTTGCAAGGAGAAACAAAAACAATCCCTGTTTAATCGGTGAGGCAGGTGTCGGAAAAACTGCGATAGTTGAGGGAGTATCTGAACTTTTTGTAAGAAATGCCGTACCTGATTCTTTGAAGAATAAATTTATATTTTCTCTTGACCTTACATCAATGCTTTCGGGAGCGAAGTACAGGGGAGATTTTGAGGAACGTGTAAAGGCTTGCATTGATGAGGCAGTCAGTGCGGGGAATATAATACTTTTCATAGACGAAATACACACGATTGTCGGAGCAGGTGCGGCGGAGGGTGCAATTGATGCGGCTAATATCATGAAACCTCAGCTTGCAAGGGGAGAATTGCAGATAATAGGTGCAACGACATATGAAGAATACAGCAAGTCTATTGAAAAGGATTCAGCCCTTGCAAGGCGTTTCCAGCCTGTATATATAAACGAACCGTCTGCGGAAAGCTGTTTTGAGATAATAAAGGGTCTTAAAGAAAATTATGAAAATTATCACGGTGTCGAAATTAATGATGATATAATAAGGCTTTCGGTAAATATGTCAATGAGATATATAAATGACAGATTTCTCCCCGACAAGGCAATAGATGTCCTTGATGAAGCCTGTGCAAGCGCAAAAATAAGGAGAAATAACGGCATAAGTTCAAGAGAATCCGAACTTATAAATTTCAAAGACCCGAAAATGAAACTTTCAAGGCTTGAAAATATTATAAAACGCAATGAAAAATCAATCGTTCAGGAATCAGATGTAATATCCGTTATATCCATGAAAACAGGTATCCCTCTCAGCAGGATAAAAACTGAGGAGGCACAGCAGATAGGTTTTCTTGAAAAATTTTTATCTGAACGTGTCATAGGTCATAACTATGCCGTAAAAAAAGTTACAGCGGCGGTATGCCGTTCCAAATCGGGCTTGCGTGACGGAAACAGACCTATGGCATCATTTCTCTTTGCAGGACCTACGGGCGTGGGAAAAACTGAACTTGCAAAAGCACTTGCGGAATGTCTTTTCTGTTCGGAAAGCAATTTCATAAGGGTTGATATGTCGGAATACATGGAAAAACATTCCGTAGCAAAGCTTATAGGTGCGCCTCCCGGTTATGCAGGATATGACGAAAAGGGAAATTTATGCGAAAAAATAAGAAGAAAGCCATATTCCCTTATACTTTTTGACGAGATTGAAAAAGCTGATTCTGATGTATTGAATATAATGCTTCAAATACTCGATGACGGCATACTTACAGATTCATCAATGAGAAAAGTAAGTTTCCGCAATTGTATAATCATAATGACTTCAAATGTCGGTGCGGAGGAAATAAGCATGAAAACTTCTATCGGATTCGGGGAAAGCCCTGACAAGGACGAGAGAAACAGAGTTCTTTCAAAGGTGAGAGAACACTTCACACCTGAATTTATTAACAGAATTGACGAAATAATTGTTTTCCGCAAACTTGAAAAAGATGACCTCATGCAGATAAGCCGAAAAGCCCTTGAAAATCTCAGATTCCGTGCAGCGGCACTGGGGATAGATTTCATATATACTCAGAAAGTTGTTGAGGCTGTCGCAGCCGCAAAGGAAACCGAAAAATACGGCGCAAGACCTATCCGCAGACGAGTTACTGACCTGATAGAAAATGAACTTGCAAAAATGATAATAACTGCGGATATATGCCGTGGCGAAAGCGTATGCGTGGATTTCAAGGACGGAAAAATAAATTTCTCAAAAGAATTGATAATGAAATAGGTTTATGCAAGATGCACAAAACAAAATGAAAAAATAATCTGAAAACGATGATTTTTCGGGGCTTTTTTGTGATTTCAGACAAATATTTATCTATTTATAATTGCTTTGTTGATTTTTCTGAGAAAAAATGTTATAATTTAATCACTGATAATTATAATCGGAGTGATATATATGACAATGATAAAATGTGAAAATCAGCATTTTTATGATGCGGATAAATATGAGGTCTGCCCGTTCTGCGGGAGAAATCTTGACAGAAAAACGGCAAAGCCTCTCAAAGCAAGGGTTGTTAAAGTAAAACCTGTTAAAAAATCATCAAAGGCAGTTGAAAATACCACAAATATTGAACCTGTAAAAGAAACTCCAAAGCCTGCACCAGTGAAAGAACTTCCAAAGCCTGCACCAGTGAAAGAACTTCCAAAGCCTGAACCAGTACAGGAAATTCCAAAGCCTGCACCGGTCAAGGAAATCCCCAAGCCTGAACCAGTCAAGGAAACTCCAAAGCCTGAAACTGTAAAGGAACTTCCAAAGCCTGCACCGGTCAAGGAAATCCCCAAGCCTGAACCAATCAAGGAAACTCCAAAGCCCGAACCTGCAAAGGAAACTCCAAAGCCTGAACCTGTAAAGGAAATCCCAAAACCTGAACCAGTAAAGGAAACTCCAAAGCCTGCATCAGTGAAAGAACTTCCAAAGCCTGCACCAGTCAAGGAAACTCCAAAGCCTGAACCTGTAAAGGAACTTCCAAAGCCTGAACCAGTAAAGGAACTTCCAAAGCCTGAACCAGTAAAGGAACTTACAAAGCCTGAACCTGTAAAGGAACTTCCAAAGCCTGCACCAGTAAAGGAAATCCTCAAGCCTGCACCAGTAAAAGAACTTCCCAAGACTGCACCAGTCAAAGAAACTCCAAAGCCTGCAATAATTATTGAAGATAAGAAAGATTCTCCGATAAAGCCCCAAGTACCCGAAAAAAAGGCTGAAATAGTTATTGAACTTCCTGAAACGTCACATTCTGAGCATGATATTGATGAAAAACGTCATATTGATGAACTCGATAAAATCGCAGATTCTCCCGAAAAAGAAGAATTCAGCGAAGATGTTGATGTAGATGACATAAATAATATGGCTATAAGCAGATGGACGGGTGTGCTTATAAAATATATCGGAAAAACAGAAGTTGTGACAATTCCTGAAAAGGTTACGGCAATCGGACCGTATGCTTTCAGAGGAAACGAAAATATCAGAAAGATAATTCTCTCAGAAAATGTCAAAACAATTGATAAATTCGCCTTTGCACAATGTGTCAACCTTGAAGAGATAGTTTTCTCGAAAAATCTTGAAACTATCGGAGAAAGTGCATTTGTCAAATGTTCACGCCTTAAAGAGATAAATTTTCCTGAGGGAATAAAGACCATAGGACGAGGAGCATTTGCAAGATGCAGTTCAATAAAGAAAGTCATATTCCCCAACAAGATAAAAAAGATAAATGATTTGACATTTTTTATGTGCGAAAGTCTGGGAAAAGTAATAATATCTGATTCAATAGAATCAATCGGCTCATCAGCCTTTGCCGATTGCCATTCGCTCAAAAGAGTAGTTCTGGGCTGTGGAGTTACAGTTATAGGCGAGAATGCATTTTCATGGTGCAGAAGTCTGCCTGAAATAAATATACCTGCGAATGTTCGTACTATAAGCGGATTCGCATTTTACGGCTGTCAGAATCTCTGTGAGATAACTATTAGTGTAAATACAAAAGATATCCGTGAGGACGCATTCACAGGCTGCGAAAATATTTACAGTATCAAGATAGCAGAATTTGACGGCGAAAAGGCTAAGGGTAATGTGAGTATGTTTAAATATCACCGTGCAACTCTGCGTGTACTTAAACAGATAAACAAGAAAAAAGCTGAACGCTATGCAAAAGAGCATAATATAAGTATGCTGTTCATATGAAAAAATCCCCCTTAATGGGGGACTTTTTTATAATTCAGGTTTGGTGTAGGTATCACCGTAATATTCCATAGCGAGGTCATCTTCACCGATAAGTTGAAGCATACCGCCTGTTTCAAAGCGGAGAACATCACTGTATTTATCATTTTCAGTCTTGTATGCACAGTTTGAGATAATATGTATCTCAGGTGTACTTTGTTCGGAGGCTGTTTTCATGAAAGCAGATTCAAAAAGCAGTGAACCCCATGCAATATGATAACTGCTGCTAACAAGTGCAACTGAATTTACCTGCGGATACTTATTCAGAAGAATATCATAGGAGAAAAGAGCATTTTGTGCAGTAGTAAGTGACTTATTTTCGATTATAAGTCTTTTTTCGTCAAGACCGTTTTCTATAAGCCATTCACCCATGAGGTCAGCCTCGGTAACATCTTTGTTATCCTTTGCAGTACCACCGCCCGTACATACAATATATGCATTTGGATACTGTTCAGAGCATGAAAGTGCTGTTTTAAGTCTGCCGATAAGTTCGTCCTGCATAGAGCCGTCATCATTGAGTTCAAAGCCGAGGACAACTATACAAAGGCTGTCATCATCGGGGAGGTCATCAGGGAGTTTATCGGTATTGACCTGCAATTCAGAGTTTGCATATTTCCAGTAGTCCATAATATTTTTCCAGAGAGTACCTTTATTGCTGTCCTGTTTACTGAGTTCGTCAATAAGTTCCTGAACTTTTCCGTCAGCTTCATCTCCGTAAGAGCCGTGATATGTAACGATATCACGGATAATTTCATCGGAAGTTTTTTCCTGAGATTCTTCCTGAACCTGTTCCTGTACTTTTGATTCCTGAGTGGACTGTTGCTGTGATTCTCCGCATGAAACAAGGCTTGCCGCCATTAACAGGGATAATAAAACTGCTTTTTTCATTTTATCACCTTTATTTAAAAAATTATAAAAATCCCCCGATTAAGGGGGATTTTATTATTAAAGAAGAATTATACCGTTTTCGGTACATTTTTCAATCATTTCGTCAGGCCATATTGAGGACTGAACTTCACCGATATGAGCTTTTTCGAGGAGAAGCATACAGATTCTTGACTGACCGATACCGCCGCCGATAGTAAGCGGGAGAGTGCCGTCAGCAATCATTTTATGGTAGTCATACTTCATTCTGTCTTCTGCACCACATTCAGCGAGCTGAGATTTAAGGGAATTTTCGTCAACTCTTATACCCATTGAAGAAACTTCGAGGGAATCGTCAAGAACATCGTCCCAGATGAGAATATCTCCGTTGAGTGACCAGTCGTCATAATCGGGCGCACGACCGTCATGTTTTTTGCCGCTTGCAAGTTTTCCGCCAATCTGCATGAGGAAAACGGTTTTATGTTCTTTTGTGATAAGTCTTTCACGTTCATGAGAAGTTTTATCGGGGTACATATCTTCGAGTTCCTGAGTGGTAATAAAGAAAGGTTCTTCACAGATTTTTGATGCAAGCTGAGGATAGCGCAGGCTTACCTTTCTCTTTGTGTAGACGATAGCCTTTACTACATTTTTAGCAGTTTCTTTAAGAAATTCAATGTTTCTCTGTTCACGGGAGATAACTTTTTCCCAGTCCCACTGGTCAACGAAAATTGAGTGTGTGTTGTCGGTATCGTCATCACGGCGGATAGCGTTCATATCTGTATAGATACCTTCACCGATGTTGTAGCCGTAGCGGTAGAGAGCCATTCTTTTCCATTTTGCAAGGGACTGAACGACTTCTGCTTCTGACTGAGTTTCCTTTATATCGAAATCAACTTTACGCTCAACACCGTTGAGGTCATCGTTGATACCGCTGCCCTTTTTGACGATAAGGGGTGCGGAAACACGGTCGAGAGTGAGTGAGAAAGAGAGAACCTGCTGGAATATATCCTTGATATACTTGATAGCGTGCTGAGTTTCTCTCAGTGTGAGTGAGGACTTATAGCCCTCGGGGATGTACAGCGATTTGGACATAGTTAATCACTTTCCTTTTCTTAGAGTATTTATTACAAACGGCAGCGCCATTGATGCCGATTGCTTGCTGTAAAATTCTGTCACGATACTTGAATGAAATTATCTTATAGAACCAACTGTTCTGGGGAAGAGTATAACGTCACGGATATTAGCCATACCTGTTGTATACATGATAAGTCTTTCAAAGCCGAGACCGAAACCACCATGCGGAACACTGCCGTATTTTCTGAGGTCGAGGTAATCGGAATAGAGGTCGAGATTCATATTTCTCTCTTTCATAGCGGCTACGAGTTTATCATAATCAGCTTCACGTTCACTGCCTCCGATGATTTCGCCTACTCCGGGAACGAGGAGGTCAACAGCGGCAACAGTTTTTCCGTCGGGATTCTGTTTCATGTAGAAAGATTTTATTTCTTTGGGATAATCTGTAACGAAAACGGCTTTCTTGAAAACCTTTTCGGAGATATATCTCTCATGTTCAGTCTGGAGGTCGCAGCCCCATTCAACGGGATACACGAAATTTTCGCCTGACTCCTGAAGGAGCTTTATAGCTTCTGTATAGGTAACTCTGCCAAATTCATGGGAGATAAGTTCTTCAAGTCTTGCCTTTAAGCCCTTTTCAAAATGTGCATCAAAGAAATTGATTTCATCGGGGCAGGTATCAAGGAGTTTGCGGATAACATATTTGAGCATATCCTCGGCGATTTCGATAACGTCATCGAGTTCAGCGAAAGCAACCTCAGGTTCGATATGCCAGAATTCGGCGAGATGTTTGGGAGTATTGCTGTTTTCAGCACGGAATGATGGACCGAAGGTATAAATTTTACCCATAGCTGTTGCAGCCATTTCGCCTTCAAGCTGACCTGAAACGGAAAGACCTGCTTTTCTTCCGAAGAAATCATTTTCGTAGTACTCATCTTCCGACTTGTATTCCGTATTGTAGCCTATTGTAGTGACCTGAAACATTTCGCCTGCACCCTCGCAGTCGCTTCCTGTTATGAGGGGAGTATTGACGTAAACATAGTTGTTTTTCTGAAAATACTCATGGAGTGCGGCGGCGAGAACAGAACGCACTCTCCACACTGCATTGAAAGTATTGCTTCTGCTTCTGAGGTGGGGCATAGACCTCATAAATTCGAGGGTATGACCTTTTTTCTGGAGGGGGTAGTCTGTGGGACAGTCACCGAGGACGGTTATATCTGAGGGAACAGCGTTGATTTCCTTTGTATTGTTTCTGCCTTCAACGATTTTTCCTGTAACTTTGAGTGACATACCGACACGGGGTTCTTTATATTCGCTGTCGCCCTTTTCGACAACTATCTGAATATTTTTGAGGGAAGTACCGTCATTGAGTTCAATAAAGGCAACGCTTTTTGAATTTCGTGAAGTTCTTACCCAGCCGCAAACGGTAACTGACTGACCGATAAATTTATCTGATGAAATAATTTCCTTGATATCAATGTGTTTCATAAAAAATTCCGCCTTTCTAAAATACAAAAACTCCCGTCCTGAGATACAGGACGGGAGGAATATACCCGTGGTGCCACCTGAATTACCGCAAAAGCGATCACTTTTGTCCGCTGTAACGTGCGGTCACGGCTCGCCTACTTGCAAAGAGCTTTCAGTCTGCTGCTCGGGAGTGTTATTCACATCGGCTCTGTTATGCGGCTCACACCGACACCGCACTCTCTGGGAACGAAATCCGCTGTTACTTGTCTCCGTCATGGCATTTAATTCATGTTTGCATTATATCACATAAATTCTGATTTGTCAAGTGTTTTTTTAAAAAAAATTTCAGCCGACAATACTTATGAAGAAAGCGGAGGCATCTTTTGAGGTATCGGGAGCATTGGCATTGAGGCGGTTTATATCTTTCTTTTCATCAATGTGCAGGGAGAGGTATTTATTGTTTTTAAGGGAAAGTATGCGGTATCTGTCTCCTGATTTGAATATTTTAAAAAATTCCCATAAACTCAATTCGGGGGCATTTGAAAAGACAGTTTCGGTATTTCCAATATTATTTACAGACAGCCATTTTCCGTTCACACCCTTGAAACCTGTGTGACCGTCATCGGAAACTCTCACGAGAAGTTTTTCCCATGCATCGGCTTTTCTTACGGTAAAATACACATTTCCCGCTGAATCTCCCTCATTATGTACAGTAAGGAAACAATAATTTCTGGCAGATTTTATTGTTATGGTTTTGTCCCTGAAACGGCTTGTCACATCAATTATAGTCTCAGGAAAATCACGGATATAGATTTCGTCAGGGTAATATTCCGCAAAGCTGTCAACAAGACCGTCAAGAAGCTTTCGGCAGCCCTGTGCATTGGATATTGACACGGAGGAGTTATGAGCTGCGTTGTTTCCGAAATCTTTGATAATCTGGACTATCATGTCGCTTTTTTCGCCGAAAACTCTGTTCATAAATTTTTTCTCTCTGAGCAAATCAATTGAAGTGCTGAGATTCGGAGTACCGTAATTTTTGCCTTTCATAGCTGTCTGCCAGAGACCGCTGTCAATTAACATAATATCCACCATATGCTCAATAACGGTACGCATAAGCACGGCGGCAGGTGTACTAGACCTGTTCGGAAACTTTAAAGTGAATGCTGAAAATTATAGATGGCACAAATCAATGTAGCACGAAGAGTAAATCTTTTTCTTTTATTTCTGTAGCGTGAAGAAAGAATACGGAAACGTTTGATATAACG
>ODAI012694844.1_pt1 | contig 77303 bp, 67 predicted proteins | sample 1539321 | NCBI WGS metagenome assembly ODAI01 (sample SAMN02144231, study PRJEB22623) | gut metagenome | biome: sheep rumen | host: Ovis aries | place: New Zealand | reverse complement strand
ATTCCTTTCTTAACAGAACTTGGAGTTAGAGACTCAAAGAAAATTAGTGATGAGCAAATACTTAAAATAGTTCCTAAAATTATTAAAAAAATACCATATAAAACGATTATGTTATCGAATAAAGAATATAATGAAAAATATGGAAAAGATATGAATATGAACAAGATAAAAGCCATTTTACATAATAAAGTTTTAAGTGAAATGACAAAAGATAATGCATATGATTATATTGTAGTGGATCAGTTTGAACCGGAAAAAAGTTATTATAATCATTTAAATGAATGTACTAGTCCCTTAAAAGGTATAACTTTTATTACAAAAGCTGAAGATAAATGTATGTCAGTTGCTGTTTCATCTTTAATTAGTAGATATATCTTTATTAAAGAGATTGATAAACTTGGAGATAAATACGAAATATTCTTACCTAAAGGAGCTAATTACTATGTGGAAGATGTAGGAATTAAACTTGTTCAAAAATATGGGATTGATGTCCTTAAGAATGTTGCTAAACTTAATTTTAGTAATACTGATAGAATATTAAAAGAAATTAGAAAATAATGTATTATAAAAAGAGAAAAAGTGTTATAATAATGGCTGTGAGGAAATATTATGAAAGAAATTAAAATAAAAGATATTATTAAAGTTACAGTAACAGGTGTTCAAAAATATGGGGCTTTTGTTAGTACAATTGATGAAAAATATGAAGGGCTTATTCATATTTCGGAAATATCTTATGGCTTTGTAAAAAGCGTAAATGATTATTTAAAAGTTGGAGATAATATTTATGCTGAAGTTGTCGATATTGACGAAAATGATAATCATCTTAAACTTAGTATAAAGGATATTGATTATAAAAAAGATGGTGCTAGGCTTAAAAGGATGGCTGAAACTAAAAGTGGTTTTTCTCCTCTTAAAGATAATCTGGATATATGGATTAATAAGAAAATAAAGGAAATTACTGACAAAATGTAAAAAAATAGAAAAATATTTTATAAATCTCTTGACAAATATAAGTAATAAATGATATATTATTGTTTGTCAACGAGATGACATTCGGGCGATTAGCTCAGTTGGTTAGAGCACCTGCCTTACAAGCAGGGGGTCATAGGTTCGAGTCCTATATCGCCCACCATTAATAATGCCGAAATAGCTCAATTGGTAGAGCAACTGACTTGTAATCAGTAGGTTACGGGTTCAATTCCTGTTTTCGGCACCATTTTTTTTGGAGGGATAGCGAAGTGGTCAAACGCGGCAGACTGTGATCTTGATCTGGAGGTAGCTATGTTATTCAAGAGTAATAAAGAAATTGGTAATTCTAGTTTAGGTATCGCTATTGCATATTTTACTTGCAATGGATATGTTACTTCTATTCCTTTAAATGATACACAAGATTATGACTTGATTGTTGAAAAGGATGGTAAGATTTATCGAGTTCAGGTTAAAGGGACTTCTTTTAAAACAAAATATGGTGTATTCCAAGTTGCTTTAAAGAGTTCTGGTGGAACTAAAGGTAAGTTTTATAAAACTGTATCTGATACGAATGTCGAATTATTATTTGTTGTTACGAAAGATTTAACAAAATATTTAATTCCTAATGATGTTATTAAAAATAAATATACATTAAATTTAGGAAAAGAATATGACAAATACCTTCTATAATTTGCACCTTTATGAGGAAACTTATAAAGTGGACATCGCTAATTCGGGGAATCCTTCATAAGTTAATCTTATATGGCAATCCCGAGCTAGGTAATTATTTACCGAGTGTAGAGACTTTATACGATGAACCTAAATCTTTTGGTATGGTTAAGAGAAAGTCCAGACTACAAACACGAAAGTGGTAGTGAAAACTATAGTAGTAAAGAAATCTGTTCCTTCGGGTTCCATGGTTCAAATCCATGTCCCTCCACCACTTTGGTTTTTTGCCTCGTAGCCAAGCGGTAAGGCACCACACTTTGACTGTGGCATTCGTAAGTTCGAATCTTGCCGAGGCAACCAATTATTTATATGCTTCGTTAGCTCAGTCGGTAGAGCATTTGACTTTTAATCAAAGGGTCTGGAGTTCGAATCTCCAACGAGGCACCATGTAAAAAGTTAGCAAAGTCTTATATTATAAGGCTTTGCTTTTGTTATATCTATCAGTTCCAATTTGGTAAGTTTTTAGACAAAACAGTTTAAGACAGTATAAAATTGTTTAAGAAAAACTCAGTAGCATACAGGTAGCATACAGGTAGCATACAATTTTTTTTCTAGGGCAGTCGGTGCAATGATTAAAAAATTATATCAAAAAAAGTAGTCTTATCAACTACTCTTCTATTACAATTTTTAATTAGAAACGATTAGGTATTTTAGAGTTAAAGAAATCTTCCCAAGTGCCTGTTACTTTTTCCCAGTTTTTGCTGTTAAGTATTATTATGTTAGAACTTAATTCACTAATATTTATAACATATTCATTTGTTTGTTCTGGAGTTTCGCTAACTTCATTAATTCTTTCTGGAAAATGTACTTTTAAATATAATTTTTCACTATCCACTGGCTTATATTCAATAATATCGCCAAATAATCCACCATCTGTTCCATATTGCCCAGAATTAAATGTATATTTGTTATCTTCTTTTGATATTGAAAGAAAGAAACAAGTCATTCCATTTACATTGCCCCACTTACCAACAACTTTATCAAGCATTTCAGCAGCAGATACAGAACTATTATCATTAACTTCTACTCCGTTATTATTGTTTTCGTTCCTTGTGTCTTTATTTAGCACCTTGTCATAGACAATAAACCCAGTTAGTCCTAAAACGACTACACTTAACAAAATAACCAAAACTCCAAGAACACTATTCTTTTTTTCCATTTTTTTCTCCTACTTTCTACATATTAATCTTATCATATATTAATTATTATTTCAATTAAAAGTAAATTTTTATTTACACTTTCAATTATTTTTCTAAAAATTATGTAAATCAAGTATATGAATTTATATAACTGATGTCACTATAAATGTCACTATAAATTTGGATAATATTTTAAAAAGATTATCATACTGACCTATTTGGTAGCATACAGGTAGCATACAAAATCCTTGTAATTCCTTTATTTATAGGCTTGTGCTTTCGACTTTTAATCAAATGGTCTGGAGTTCGAATCTCCAACGAGGCACCATTTAGAAGTTAAGCAAATTCTTATAAAATAAGGATTTGCTTTTAATTTATCTTTTATTTAACGCTTGACTATTTAACTATCAACAGTTAGAAATAAAAAGGATAACATATAGATATATTATTTTTTATGAACTATTTGAGGTAATTATTAAAGAATATCATTAAAAAATAATAATAACCTTAATAGTTATTATTACTTTTATTAAATTCACGATATGTACTTATGAAATCTAAATTATTTATATATTTATAGAATAGCATCTTATACCAATTTAGAAAGATATTGTATTTTTTTTCTGATATATTTGTAAATAATGATAGTAATTTATAATCGTTTTTATTTAAAAATACAATTTCACTTATTAATCTAACTAAATTTTCGCTACTACTATTGTTAGATAAATCTACCTTTTCTATATTAAAATTAATTCTATGTAATTCTTCGGATAAATCGTTTTTCATTTTAATTAGATTATTATAGAAAATATTTACAATTAGATGATTATAATTAGTTTTATAATAATCTATATTTTCATTATCATAAACGTATTTTCTTGATAATAATATTTTATTATTTTTTAAGCAATTTATTATTATTGCTTCTATTAATTCTGGACTATCTATTAGATTTAAAATATAACTAATGAATTTATCTAAAACACTAATAAATTGTTCATATCCTGTAAGATATCCCTTTGGTACTAATGGGCTTTTAATGATATTAATATTATCTTCCTTTATCTCATTAATCATATTATCTAAGTTACCACTATCAATTAGAGATAGTATTAATATTTTATTAGATAATTTAATTTTGCTATTTTTTATCGTTGTTATTAACTTTCTTTTTTTATCGCTACTACCATTGTAGTAAAAATCCAATTTTTCCATTTTTCCCCTTTCGTTTAAGGCATCTTTGCCAATAAAATATGACTTGCTATATACAATATCACAACAATTGCTTTTTTATTTTTTTACTCATCGTACTACTTAATTGGAATTATTTACTTAGAAACGTTAATTGTTTGTTAATTATAAATAGTAAAAAGAAAGAGAAATTTTATTTCTCATCTTCTATCTTCTTTAATATAAAATATTTACAGTCGGTTGCACAATCTTCGCTTATATATTTATCAAGATCATTATAATTATTAATCCTTTTTACTTTCTTATTTTTTGAATCATAAAAACCTTTCAATCTTAATTTTCCATAGGCTATATCACCTACTATATAATCATAGTCATAAAAATAGTCAGTATAGTGATTAATAAATTCTTCTTTATCAAAAGCATCTTTATAATCTTTTATTATTTCATATTTATTATTTTCTACCTCAATTATTTTCATATATTTCTCCTATTCATAGTTCTTTGCAAATGCTGATTTTATTTCTTCATACTTGGCTAAACTTGATGCTGAATTCCATGTGATAAATCCTCCTGTTAATCCGGCATCATATAGTGCTTCTACTTGAGCAGATATTTTACTAGCATCATATGTAACAGTTGGATTCCAAAATGGTGTATTATAGGCTGTTATCCACGTTCTAGCCACAGCTGGTGTTGGTATTTCTGTTTGCCTTTTAGCTGCGCCTAAAGCCCAATTATATACTGTTTTATATGGATTAGACCAAGTATCTACTGTTCTTGTAAAATGATCAGTATAAGGCATTGAACTTACTACATCGACAATATTTGATATAGCAGGCCAATATTGACCATATGCAGTTACATATTCCGATGAACATTCTCCAAATACATCTACTGATAGGTATGCGCCAGTTTTATGTATTTGGTCAGCTGCATAATAAAGGAAATTTTGAATTGCCTCTGCTTTTTCCTCATCATAAACATTTTTAAAGTCGGTATTACCAGAAACTGACATATTATAGGCTTGTTCAGGAAATCTTACATAGTCAAATTGGATTTCATTAAAGCCAAATATCTGAACCGCTTCAATAGCTAAATTTACATTATACTCCCATGCTCCTCTTGAATAAGCAGATGGCCACAATTGATTTGAAGCAGTAGAAACGATACAATCATCAGGATGATCTTTTCCATAATGGGTATCATTAAATACTACTATTCTGCCTATGGCATAAATACCAGCTTCTTTTATTTTATTAATTACTTCTTTATATTCTTCTAGGTCATTAATTGATGTGTCGTATGCAGTTGGAGAAGTTACTTTGGCTACTTCGGAAGGATAAGCTAATGCACCATCTTTAATATCCACTACTATAGCATTTACTCCATTATTTTTGGCTATATTTAAATAACTATCGATACTTGATAGAACTCCAGCATTTAAGTACATCGCTTTAGCTTCTTTAAGTAAATGATTATCTTCAAATTCTGGTTTTTGATATGGATAATAATCTAGATTAGCGGCACTTCCACCATGTAAATCTCTTGAAGGATATTTTCTATCTTTATGTGTATCATAAACAGAATTTTCATTATAATTTTCTAAGGCTTTTTCTTCCGTATCTACTAAATATTTTGAAAAAACCCATCCCTCAGTTTCTTCATATTTGATATTATACATATTTACTGTTCCATCATCTTGCAGGCTATCATATCCAACTATATCTAATTTGCTTCCTTTTTTTGCATATGATTTGATTTTTGTATCTTTTTCATTTTCGTAAATTGTGACAGGCGTCCTTACATATTTTTCTTTTTCCAAGACTGCATCTTTTTGCTTGCTAACTAAACTGCCTTTTACTATATAGTATTTTTTTTCTTTAACTTTAATTTCATCATACTCTATTTCATTTTTAGTAATTGTTTTTCCACTACTCTTTACTTTTGTTCCTCTTGTAAGAAATTCTGCTTCTTTAATATTATCTTCTTCATCTAATGTATACGTAATAAGTGAATTTGATGTTGAGGCTATATACATATCTTTGGAATTAATCCCTATTTTTTTTATTCCTTTTACTAAAAGAAAAAGCAATGCTACTAATAATATTATGCCTATTGAAACTATTAACAATCTCCCTATATTTACTTTCCTTTTTTTTCTTCTCTTATTCATCTTTACCACATCCATTTATAGTATATCATATTTTGACATTTTTTACTAAAATTTTTTTATTGTTTATTAATTTATTATTTGCATATTTATATTTATAATACCAAAAGAAAAATAGAAGAATTAGATAACTTCTATTTATCAAGCATGTTAAGTAAATTGATTTTAAACATATCTCTTTCAGAGTGACTTTTTGATACCATGACACCTTTATATGTTGCTAATTCTTTTTGATGTCCTTCATCAAGAATATCTTCTGGTGTAAGAGTATCTAACATAACTAATTTTTGGTTTTCATATACTGTGTAATGTAAAACGACATCACCATGAACTTTAGCAAACATTCTATCAGTTGGTAGTTTTAATTCATACTTTGTAATACCATCTTTTGTATTTCTAGATGTTACTACTCCTTTAAAATTACCATCTCTAAATGATGGATAAAAATCAAAAGCTAATTTTTTGTAAGCAAGCATATTATACTTTTTTACTGAACGCTCTTTTTTTCGAAATTCATTTTCATTTAAATATTCTATTACAAAACTATTTTTCATTCCCATCTACCCCCTAGATTCTGAGCGAAATGTATTAGTATTATACCTCTAAATTACCTTTATTGTCAAGGAAAAATTGGAATTTTTTTATATCCAATTATCACCTTTAAATACTGGAATAAAACTCTGGCTTTGACTTTCTTCATCTTGAACATAACAATTTCTTACTCCAATATTATATGCATAATCGATTACATCGTTGTATTCTTCCCTTGTTAACCTTCTATTTAGATTATTATATTCTAGTTTTCTTATTGGGGTATACTGATTCATTATACTATATGTTATATTATTTTTATACTTTTTATATAAGTATTCTATTATTTTTTTTGAATCTTCAATATGACCTGGTAAGATTAAATGTCTTACAATTATCCCTTTTTTTAAATTACCTTCTCTATCATATTCTTGACTACTTATTTGTCTATGCATTTCCTCTAATGCCTCTGTTGCAACTTCAAAATAGTTATTAACTTTGGAATATTTTCCTAAATTATTATCGAAATATTTCAAATCAGGTAAGTATATATCTATTAAACCTTCAAGTAGTTTTAAACTTTCTACTTTTTCATAACAAGATGTATTATAAACAATTGGGATATTTAATCCTTTTTCTTTTGCTAATATTATGGCTGATTTTATCTGAGGAATATAATGAGTTGGTGTTACTAAGTTTATATTACTTGCTCCCTTATCTTGTAATTCTAACATTATACTAGATAATCTAAGAGTATTTATTTCTTCACCTTTATGACTACTACTTATTTCATAGTTTTGGCAATATATGCAATTTAAATTGCAATAAGAAAAAAAGATAGTACCTGATCCTCTTTCTCCAGTTATTGATGGCTCTTCCCACATATGAAGGTGATATCCTCCTATTGTTATTTTATTTGACGCCTTACAGTAACCTAATTCGTTTTTATTTCTATTTACTTTGCATTCTCTTGGACAAATTGTACATTTATTTAATAGTTCTTCCATATAAATCACATGAATATTTTATAACAAAAAATAGACTTATGCAAGTCTATCATTTATTTAATGTTAGAATTAAGCAAACTACTATTGCTATAAATAGTAAGATTGTTCCGATATTTATAAAGCCACCATTTTTTTCTTTCTTTGGTATTTCTAATTTAATACGAGGCATGGTACTTGTAAATTCTAAGTTATCTCCAACTAGTTTTTCTTCTTTTACAAGTGGGAGAGGTATTTTTTTTATTTTTTCTACACTTATTCCATTACACTCTTGGATTTTTTCAATATCTTTTTTATCTTTTTCTCTATTCAATAATAGTTTATCTGCTATTATGAGTTCTAACGATTTTGTTAAATATTTTTTATTATTTGATGATACATAGGGAACTATATAATCATTTAATTTAGCATTTATATTTTTTATTCTTCCCATTTTAGTTTTACTATTAAAATAGTATTCAACTATTCCATCTTCTTTTTCTTCAAATGCCGATATATTTACTTTAACTTTATCGATTATTATTTCAAAACCATAATCAATATTGTTTACCGTGTAAGTTAAACTATCTTTTTTGGGATCATATAAATCATTATTCCTAAATACTTCTCTAATGATTCTCATATCCTCTTTTTTACAAAGCAAATCTAGATCAGTATGTTTTCTTTCGGATTTTTGGTCTAATAAAACATAGGGTACTAAACCACCAGATAAGTATAGTTTTACCTTTGGCTTGTTCATTTTTTCTATTTTTTCATATACTTTCATTAAATCATCAAATGCATATTCTTCTCGATCTAAAGTTTTTTTATATGCTGATACGCTATTATTAAAAATTGTATCTATTCTTGTTTTTATGACATTTATATCTTCTACTCTATTAGTAAAGGCATTTACTAGTTTATCTATATTTTCCTTTGGAACATACATAGACATAGCCTGTAATTCTTTAACTTTATATTCTATATAATTAACTATTTCTTTATTTTTTTCTTCCATACACTCACCTTGCTATCTTATAAATAAATTATAGCATAGTGAATGTCTAAAAGTAAAGAAAAAGAGAGAAATTTCTAGAATTTACTAGAATTTTGTCCTCTCTTCTACATATTTTACTATATCTTCTACTTTGATTGTTATTTGATTCATGGTATCTCTATCTCTTATAGTGACTGTACCATTATTTATTGTTTCTTCATCTATTGTTATACACCACGGAGTACCAATTATATCTTGTCTTCTGTATCTTTTTCCGATACTTCCAGATTCATCATATGTAGTCATAAAATGCTTTGATAATTCTTTATATATTTCCATTGCTTTTTCACTATGATACTTTTTTACTAAAGGTAACACACATACTTTATATGGTGCTAAGAATGGACGCAATTTCATTACTTCTCTAGTTGTTCCATCTTCAAGTGTTTCTTCATGATAAGCATTAAATAGAACTGCTAGTACGGTTCTATCTAATCCATATGTTGATTCGATAATGTAAGGTATATATTTTTCATTGGTATCGGGATCTAAATATGTTTGAGGAATACCACTATACTCTGTGTGTCTTGTTAAATCGTAATTTGTACGATTATGAGTACCATTTATTTCACCCCATCCAAATGGGAATTTATACTCTATATCGCATGCTGCTTTTGCATAGTGAGCAAGTTTCTCATGATCATGAAATCTTAAATCTTCTTCAGGTAAACCTAAATCCATATAGAATTTTTTTCCATATTCCTTAAAATATTCATATAATTCTTGATCATTACCTTCTTTACAGAATGTTTGATATTCCATTTGTTCAAACTCGATAGTTCTAAAGGTAAAGTTACCCGGAGTTATTTCGTTTCTAAAGGCTTTTCCAATTTGTCCAATACTAAATGGTAATTTAGCTCGCATACTTCTTTGGACATTTAAAAAGTTTACATATTCTCCTTGTGCATTTTCTGGTCTTAAATATACAACACTTTTTGAATCTTGAGTAACTCCTCGATATGTTTCAAACATTAATTTAAATTGTCTTATATCAGTAAAATTAGATTTGCCACATTTAGGACATGGTACTTTGTTTTCTCTAATATAGTTTACCATTTCTTCGTTAGTCATAGCATCTCCTATTGAGGAGTTTGAATAATCATTAATTAGATTATCTGCTCGATGACGGGTTTTACATTCCTTGCAATCAAGAAGTGGGTCTGCAAATGAATCGACATGACCAGATGCTTCCCATACTCTTGGATGCATTAATATGTCAGCATCTACTTCATAGGCATTTTCTCTTTCTTGAATGAATCTTTTTCTCCATGCGTCTTTAACATTATTTTTAAGTCTTGCTCCTAGCGGACCGTAATCCCAAGTATTTGCAAGTCCTCCATATATTTCACTACCTTGAAAAATAAAACCGTATTGTTTACATAAACCAACCATTTTTTCCATTGTCATATTTTCCATTTTATACCTTCTTTCATGTTTAATATAATACTATAATTTATTTATTTTGTAAATCTTTTAGTCTTTAATTATTTCATAAATTAATGTAAAACTACTATTTGGAGTACTACCTATTGTAAACAGTTTATTTATATCGATATTTGGAATAGTATTTTTATTTGTGTATAATGTCATTATTGTATCTCCAATATTAATTTTATCATTTAGGTTTTTATTTATTATGATACCAGCAGAATAGTCAATTGTATCTTCTTTAGTTTGACGAGAAGCTCCTAGTAAACTAGATAATTTTGCTACTTCTAGAGAAGATATATTTATTAAATATCCTTCTTCATTACTTTTTATTTCGTACATTTTGCTACTCTTAGGTAATTTATTTATTTCTCCTTTTTGATATGCAATAAATTCTAATAGTTTATTATATGCTGTTTTATTTTTAATTACTTCTATTACTTTTTGCTTTGCCATCATATAATCTATATTTAGTCCTAAACTGACCATATAACTTGCTAATTCTATACATAGTCTTGTTAGATAATTATCTATTCCATAATATAGAATATTTATTGCTTCAAGTACTTCTACACTATTTCCAATATTATTTCCTAAAGGAACATCCATATTGGTAAGTAAACATATAACTTTCATATTATTTGATTTACCTATTTTTATCATTAAATTAGCTAGATGTCTTGCATCTTCAATATTTTTAATAAGAGCTCCCTCTCCTACTTTGATGTCTAATACTAAGTTTTTTGATCCTGAGGCTATTTTTTTACTCATGATAGATGAAGCAATAAGGGGTATGGATTCAGTTGTTCCTGTTACATCTCTTAAGGCATATATTTTTTTATCTGCAAATGCTATAGTGTCTGTTTGACTAGTTATTACCATTCCAACCTTACCCAGTTCATCAATGAATTCTTCCTTTGTTAAATTAACATTAAATCCAGGGATACTTTCTAATTTATCAATAGTACCTCCAGTTATACCAAGCCCTCTTCCACTCATTTTGGCTACTTTACACCCGAGTACAGCCACAATTGGGGATATTATTAATGTAGTTTTATCACCTACTCCTCCTGTAGAATGTTTATCAACGACATTATTAAACATGCTTAAATCTAGAACACTTCCTGATTGTAGCATATATTTAGTTAATGATATTGTTTCTTCATCTGTCATTCCATTTATGGTAATAGCCATTAATAATGCTGACATTTGATAGTCTTTAATACTACCATTTACAAAACCCTCTACTACATACTTTATTTCTTCTTCATTAAGAACTTCTTTATTTTTTTTCTTTACTATTATATCAATTATATTCATTTTATCACTTATCCTAATCTAATTTTATCATAAATATATTAAAAAAGCACTAACATTTTTTAATTAGTGCTAACTTTGCTATTTTCTTTTTTCTTATCATGATTCCAAATTATATTTGTTTTAAATACTAATACTACTGTAAGTAATAAGAGAATTATATATATTATGATACCATACATATTGGTACCTAACATTTGATTACCTATTACATATAGAATTGATGCTATAGCAAATAACATATCAACAGAATATATTACTAATACGGTCTTTGTTTGCGATAGTTTCATCTTCAGTAACTGATGATGTAAGTGATTTTTATCAGGCATTCCTATTGGTTTATGATTTATTATTCTTCTTAATATAGCAAATAGTGTATCCATTACTGGTATTGCAAGTAAAAACATCGGTACTACAAATGATGTTAAGGTTACATTTTTAAATCCTAATAGTGATATTACTGCGATTATGTATCCTAAAAACATGCTACCTGAATCACCCATAAATATTTTTGCTGGATGAAAATTATGTAATAGAAATCCTAATGTACTTCCTAGCATTATAAATGTTAATGTGACATCTAATCCATTTGAATTATTAAGTAGTAGTCCAATTATTCCTATTGTTAAGAAATAAATACTTGATATTCCGGATGATAAGCCATCTAATCCATCTATTAAATTGATACAATTTACTATTCCTACAATAAATAATATTGTTATTGGGTAAGCAAATACTCCAAAATTAAGATATAAGCCAAATGCTGATATATCTTGAAGTAATATTCCTCCATATAATGGGATAACTGATGCTCCTACTATTTGGGCTAAGAATTTGTATTTAGCAGGTACTGGTTTAATATCATCAAAAATACCTGTAACTAGTATGATAAAGCTTCCTATTAATATGGCATTCATTTGAACAGAATGTTGGCCAAATAACATGTATCCTAATAGAAATCCACCATATATTCCTAATCCTCCTAGTCTAGGTATTGGTTTTTTATGCACCTTTCTTTCATTTGGTATATCCATCGCACCAATAAACTCTGCTATTTTCTTCACTATTGGTATAGAAATAGCAGAAAAGGCAAATGTTGTTAATACTATCAATAATACTTCTTCAATTTCCATATAAAACTCCTTAAATTTAATTACATTTTTATTATATAGCAAAACGGGCTTTTTATCAATATAATTTAAAAAGTTACTTGTAATTAAGTAACTTTTAATATTTATTTATATCTATCGATGATTGCATCTACTATATATTTACTAGCATTACCATCGCCGTATGGATTAGATGCTTTACTCATTTTATTATATTCTTCTTTATTATTTAATAATTTCATTGTTTCACCATATATTGTTTCTTCATTAGTACCTACTAGTTTTAATGTACCTGCATCAATTCCTTCGGGTCTTTCGGTAGTATCACGAAGTACTAATACAGGTTTACCAAGAGATGGTGCTTCTTCTTGAATGCCACCCGAATCTGTTAAAATAAGATAACTTCTATTAATAAAATTATGGAAATCAAATACTTCTAATGGTTCAATAAGTTTAACTCTATCAATACCATCTAATATTTCTCCTGCTATTTCTCTAACTATTGGATTCATATGAATAGGATAGATTATTTTTACATCTTCATTATCTAGTACTATTCTTCTTACGGCTTTAAAGATATTTCTCATAGGATCTCCTAAATTTTCTCTACGATGTGCGGTTAATAGTATAAATTTAGAATCTCCTAGCCAATCAAATATTTCATTAGAATAATCTTTTTTTACAGTATATTTCATAGCGTCAATAGCGGTATTTCCCGTTATATATATCTTATTCTCTTCTATATTTTCATTTAGTAAATTTTTCTTACTTACTTCTGTTGGAGCAAAAAACATATCTGTCATTCTATCAACCATTTGTCTATTCATTTCTTCAGGAAATGGTGAATATTTATTCCAAGTTCTAAGTCCTGCTTCAACATGACCTATATCTACCTGGTTGTAAAAAGCCGCTAGTGCACCTGCAAATGTCGTTGTTGTATCACCATGTACTAAAATAATATTTGGTTTTTCTTTTTGAATTACTTCTTCTAGACCTAATAGTACTCTAGATGTTATCTCTGATAATGTTTGGCTTTTTTTCATGATATTTAAATCATAATCTGGTTTAATATTAAATACTTCTAATACTTGATCTAACATTTCTCTATGCTGTGCTGTTACACAGACAATGTTTTCAATCTCTTTTCTACTTTCTAGTTCTTTAACGAGAGGAGCCATTTTAATGGCTTCTGGTCTTGTTCCAAATATACTTAATACTCTAATCATATACTTCTCCTTTTTAAAGATTTATTGTTCAAAAGAAAAGGAATAAATATTGTTAATGGTGTGCAAACAAATAATCCATAGATATATCTTAGTTCGCAAAATACTGGTGTTGCTACCATAATAGACAACCATAACCCATATAATGGTATAAAGCATATTATGTATTTATATTTTTTTAAATAACACATTATGAATGTTGATATTAATAGAATAATGAACTGGAGACCAACACTCCAAATTAAATTAGATAAAGGAATTTTTCTGGAAACTGTAAAATCTATAATTTTATTATAAAATGATGGAGTAAGTGGATAACTTGAAATATTTTCCGTTGAAAAAATACTACTTGATTCTCCGCCAGTACAGTTATAAATTATATCTGGATACCAATATCCTAATGTTTGTAAAAAATATGCATCAAAATAGATATTTGGATACTTAAAAAATAAACTTGAATATGTTTTAATGAATTCTTTTTTATCATTTGATAATATTTCGTTATTAGTTAAATTTTTAACTGGATCACTTATATAAGTTTTATAATTTTCAGACACTTTATCATACTCAAATAGTTTTTCAAGATACTTTCTATCTTCACCGCTTATTTCTTTTGATGATGAAATTACGCGTGCCATTTGTTGAAGTGGTATAGAAAATGCTTCCACTGACGTTGTTTTTTCAACATTAAAATAATTGAACACTGGTCCTTTAATTACAAAATAGAACACTATAGTTGTAATAGTTATAATACTGTATAGTAATCTTTTTTTCTTGAAAAAAATAATTATAAATGGTATCATGAATAGATAAATATATATACCATTATTTCTAAAAAATAACAATATTAATGAACCTAGTATAAACAATATAATATATTTTTTGTTTATTTCTTTTTCATTGCTTATAAGTTCATATAATGATATCATTAGTATTGCAAACGAGCCTCCGAATAATATATCCCTCCATACTGTGATGCTATAATATGCATGTAATGGACTAAATGCGTATGCAATGAATATCATTATGCATATCCATTTCTTTACCCCTTTGTTATATAAGAACTTTATCACGTTTGAAAAGATTAATGACATTATTCCCATTTGAACTAATGTAGCAAAAGCAACTGCCTTATTCAAATTATTAAAAAGCAATTTTCCTAAATGAAAAAATATTCCAAAAAACCATGTATGTCCAAACGGATGAAAATCACTTAAAATGAAGTTGTTTGAATAGTGTATAACATAATAAGAATCAGGTGTCATAATTGCTGGATAAAATCTTATAAAATATAGAAAATATATTATAAATATACTTAACGTAATTAATACAAATGTCTTTTTGTTCATTTTATTATGTTCTTCTAATAAGGAAATGGTATTTATCTTTTTAAACATGTATCCGAATATCTTGTATAAAAGTATTGTTAAGCCTACTATTGAAATAATGCAATAAATTATATTTTTAATATTAAATATTGGCATTACATCATTATCTGAATACAAACTTACAATGCTTCCTATTGATAGTAGGAAACTAATAACCATTGAAAGCATTAATGAAAATATTCTTTCTCTTTTGTTTAAACTTATATTATACTTATAGTAAAAATATAATATTAAGAAAAATAATGCTGTTAAAATAATATTAAATGACATACTATTGTAAATAAGTTTTGAAGATATTAATACTCCTATGTATGAAATAAGGGCACTAATTATGATAATTATATTTTTTTTCATTATTTTCTACCCCATGACATAATACTAACGCCAAATATTACAATAAATATTCCTATTCCCTGTATTAATGTTATCTTTTCTTTTAGGAAAAGACATGATCCAATTATTACGAGCGTATTTACTAGTGCTATCGAAAGTGGCATTGCAATTGTTAAATTGGTTTTGCTTACAATTATCATCCATAGAAGAAAACTAGCTCCATAGCATAATATGCCAATAATGCTTTTTACAGAAATATTTAGTGTTAATCCTAAGACTTGAAAATGAAGATTTGGATTTAAAGAACCTATTTTAAATAGTATAAGACCAGATGATGACAAAACAACATATACTGCAAATAATAATATAATCATAATTTTACCTCTACTTTTCATTTTTTTTTACGCTTTCTTTTAATATTGATATTTCTTGAATCAACAGTTTTATTTTTTCGTTTTGAATAGATATACTTATCGTTAGTATGAATATTACGTAGAATAGGAAAAAGAATCCCAATAGGAATACCATGTTAGATGATACTTCAAACCCAAATAGTTTTGATAAAGAAAATACAATATTTGGAAAAATAACAACTAATGTCATTAGAATAAGTAATACTATCCAAAAGCTACCATACTTCATAGATAGTTTTTTTAGTTTTACTGTTCTAATAATTAAAATAAGTTGAAGCAAAAGTAATAGTAATATAAATACTTTTAACATAATGTTCATATTATTTTCCCTCCCTATTTATGCTAGTAATGATTATGGCAATTGACACACTAAACATATAGTATATACTTTTTAATGGTTTTATTGATGATGTTCCTTGCTCTCTTTTGTGCATCTCAACTGGGACTTCAGTTATTTTAAATTTTTTTCTAATTAAATCTGTTGTAGATTCTGGCTCTGGATATTCAGTTGGATAATTTTTGGCAAATATTTTAATAACCTTTTTATTTGCGGCTCTAAAACCACTTGTGGGATCATATATCTTCTTACCTGTGCATATTTTAATTAAAAGAGATAATATTTTTATGCCAAATCTTCTGGTACCAGTGGATTTAAATTTACTTAATTCAGATACAAATCTTGAGCCTATTACAAAATCATACCCTTTTTCTATCTCATTTATCAATATATCGATATAGTTCTCATCGTGTTGACCATCTCCATCAAATTGGATAGCAATATCATAATCATTTTCATAGGCATATTTATAACCCGTTTGTACTGCTCCTCCTATTCCTAGGTTTTTAATTAACGGAATAACATTATAATTGTTTTTTCTACATACATTTAATGTCTCATCAGTACTTCCGTCATTTATTACTACATAATCAATTTGATTTTTAGACTTTTTATTATACTTTATTATTTTATTTACAGTTTTTTCTATATTTAATTCCTCGTTATAGGCTGGTATTATTAATAATGTTTTCAATTAAAACTCCTCACATTCACATTTCTTTTTTTATTTTGATTAAAAACTTAATATTGCTATTATAAAATCTTTTTATTCTTTTAGGTTCTTTTAGTATTCTATATAGCCATTCTAAATTTAGTTTTATGAAAAACTTTGGTGCTCTTTTTTTATGGCCACTAATTACATCAAATGAGCCTCCTACTCCTACAAATATTCCTTTATCAAATTTATCTAGGTGCTTATATATTAGTTTTTCTTGAAGAGGAATACCAAGAGCAACAAGAATTATATCTGGTTTAACTTCTACAATTTTATCAAATATTTCATCTTTGTTCTTTTCATATCCGTTAGAAGAACCTGCTATTACAAGATTAGGATATTTACTATTTAATACTTCTTTCATGGAATCTATTACTTCTTGTTTTGAACCAAATAAATATATGCTTTTATTTAATTCATCTCCATAGTCTAATATCTTATTTGCAATATCAATTCCAGTTATTCTCTCTTTAATATCGCAATTAATCATTTTAGCTGCTTTTACTATACCTATTCCATCTGGAACAAGTGTTACATTATCATCTAAAAGCATTTTTTTCATTTCTTCATCTTTTTCACTTATCATAATAGTTTCAGGATTAGCTGTTACTATAAACATTTTTTTGTCAGTTTTCAAGTTGTTTTTCAATAAATTATAAAATGAATTTGTATCTTTTTTATATATTCTATCAAATATTCTTTTCATAATATCCTCCTCTTTATTGATTCATTACTTTAATATTCTATACCAAATTTTTAATATTTGCTCTTTTGAAAAATCTCTAGCAGTTTTCTTTGCATTATTTCCTAATGTTTTTCTTAAGTTTTCATTATTAATTAATTCTTCAATCTTTTCTATATATTCTTTTTCATCCCTATTCTTGATAATGTATCCATTAATGTTATCTTTTATTATATCAGAAGTACCACTAGCAGTTTCATATGCTATACAAGGTATACCATAACTCATTGCCTCTAAGAGAACCATTGGAAGGCCTTCAGTAATTGATGCCATTAAGAATAGACTTGATTTTAATAGATATTCTTCTATTTCCTTTTTATTTCTATATCCAGTAAGGATAACTCTATCTTCTAATTTTAATTTTTTAACTAAATTTATCAAATTATTATATTCTTCTCCATCACCAATAATATATAGTTTCCAATTGTCCTCTTTTAATTTAGAAAATGCTTTAATAATTTCATCATTTCTTTTTCCTATGTCCAATCTACTAACTGTTACTATATTTTTTTCTTTCAAAGTACTTTCTTTTTTGGGAATTTCATATATCATATTTGGCACTAATACTATTTTAGTGTGCTTATTATTTTTTAATATTTTTTTGTAATCTTTTTCTAAAGTCTTTGTAAGAGCAAATAAATAATCTATGTTGTGATATTTTTTTAATTTTTTTATGTATTTTCTATTATTGTTGTGGTAATGATGTTCTTGAGCAATTTTTATTGCCTCTTTGCTACCAAATTTACTTAATAATAAACTAAAATCCCATCGTGTCGATATAATGTATTTTGAATCACATGCAATTATACTTTTTATTACAAATAATTTCTTTTTCATCAAAATATCTACTGCCTTTATTCCCTCTTTTATCACTGCAATATATTTGTGCCCTTTTAGTTTACACATAAATTCATTTCTATTAGGTTCACCATTATATAAATGTCTTATTGTTATTCGGTTATCAATTTTAGTTTCTTGATTGTCCGATAAATTATAAAAAGATATTAATTCAACATCATATTTATCACATAGTGCGTTAGCAGTGTTAATAGTTGATGTTTCTATTCCACCATAACCTAAATGTAACAATAAAAAAGTAATCTTGTTATTCTTTATTTCATATTTTCTATTAACTCCGGAATAAAGCCCAGAAATAATGAATGCTAAGATTGTTGAAGGCATAAATATACCAAAAACATGTCCTGCAAAAAAACTGGCAAATATCATAAATCCTGCTGATAGGGCTAAAGATATATTAACATAATTGTAATTGCTTCTAAAACATAATAATAATTTAACTAAGCTTTTTAATAATATTATTATAAATGGTCCTAATAGAAGAATTACTCCTATTAAGCCAAGCCAAACATATTGGCCAATAAAATCTTTCTCTAAGTATGGAAAATCTGATGAATATCCTATTCCAAACAAATTATCTAATTTATTATTATGCTTTTGAATAAAATTATTATATATAGAATATTTAAATCCTCTATAGTCTGTTAAAACTGATATTGGTTGGTTTAACATATATTTCCAATAATCATAGTTCTCATTTACTGGATATAATTTAACAAAATCTTTATGTACATTAAACACAGATGGACACTTTCTTAAATAATTAATTAAATATTCTTTTTCGTCCGAGGAAATATCATTATTTCTTATGAGGTCATTTAATGATATTTGTTCAGCAATACCTTTTTGATCATATATTTCACATTCTTTTTTTGTTTCAGGGTCTTCCTCTAGTTCAATTATACTATTATTTTTAATATTATCTATATATCCTGCCAATTTATATTTTATCGGTGAGTAGTTAAATACTAAAGTTACTACTAATATTGTTAGTATAAATAATAAGCTCTTATAAGTCAGTTCAGTTTTTTTATGTATAATATAAAATATGATATTATAAACGTATACCGAAGCAACAGATAAAAATATTGCAAAAAATGCTGTTTTAGTGGATAGCATAGTTGCTGCGAGTACTTTTATAAAGAATGATGCATAATATTTGATTTTATCTTGCTTCATTGTATAAAAGACAGATACAAAAAGTAATGCTCCAACTATTGCTGATATTTGGTTTGTTGAATAAAATAATCCTCTTGAAGTGTATAAATCTATGCTATTTGTATCCATACTTGTAAACCATGTAAAGATATTCCCCTTTATTTGAATTATCCCATCATAACTTGATGAATAAGCAACTAATGCAATTCCTAATAAATTTGTGATGACGATTATTGAGCAGTAAATAAAGCATAATTTTGATAAAACACTTACTACCTTTGTACTTTCTAGTTCTGACTTCATAAAGACAAATAATATAATTAAGGGTAAAATGCAAGTTCTAAATACGTAATAACATTCAATAATAAAAGATATATTTGTGTTTAAATATTGTATATTTTTTAATGATAAAATATATATACCATGTAATCCAATATATATTATAATTAAAACAATCATAAATATATTTTTTAATGAAAGAATTGATTTGTTTTCATGCTTTAATTTTATAATTGAGATTGTAAATATAACTGTTGTAAATAATATATTTATTATTTCAACTAAAGACACTCCAAACAATTCAAACTTATTTCCAATAAGGGCTCTGTATATATCTAAAAATGGTAATAAAAATATTAAACAAAAAATTATTTTATCATAATTATTGCATATTTTTCCTTTCATTTTTTACCCCCTTTTTATTTTAAAAATTAGTTTAACTATTTTATATTGTTTAAATCTAATCAATTTATATATTATCTTGCTATTTTTAGAAAGTAAATATAAGTATTTATTTTTTTCAAAGTTTGGATAATTATCTTTAACATAGCATTTCAATTTATTAATACAATTTTTTTTCTTATCTTCTGTACCTTCTGAATTTATTACTCGTACGACCGCTACTATAAATATGTGATTCACTGCTAGAAATTCAATTATTTCTTTATTGTTTTCTAAATTTTTGTATTTATTAATTTCATCAAATGTATCTAATATTTCTAGATTTCTTTCTAAATTATTGTTATTCATAATAGATCCAGGTCTAATTAAATAATTATATAATGGCTTATCCACATATCCTATTTTATTTGCATTAGATAAAGCTTTTAATGTGTAATCTAAATCTTCATACCATTTTCTAGTTCTGAATTTAATATTATTTATTACTGATTTTTTATATAATTTGTTCCAAACAGCTGGTCTACCAAAAAATGCATTTAAATATGGATCTTCAAATACTCTTTTGTCAATATCTTCTTGTTTTTTTTCTGTCTTTTCATCGACATTATAGCTTCCGCATATTACAATGTCAAGATCATCTTTCTTTGCCTTATTATATAATTCTTCAAACATGTTTATTTCTACAAAGTCATCACTATCAACATACCCAATATATTCACCAGTTGCTTTCGTTAATCCAAAATTTCTTGCAGATCCTACTCCACCATTTTCTGTTATATAAGATTTTATTTTTTCTGGGTATTTTTTTGCATACTTATCAATAATCTTTTGACTATTATCTGGACTGCCATCATTTACCACTATTATTTCAATTTCTTGTAATGTTTGCATCACAAGACTTTTTAGACATTTGTCAATATACTTATCTACATTGTATACTGGAACAATGACACTTACTTTATATTTGCTCATCTTTTCACTCCATTTCTTTAATTAAATTTTCAATTGCCTTCATTTGTGTTTCAATGGTAAATTTTTTTGAATGATTTATTCCGTATTTACTAAATTCATTATATTTTTTTTCATTATCGAGCAATGAAATTACCTTATTTGTATAATCTTCTAAATTATCCGCTACTAGGCCACATTTTTCATTATCTGATATTTCTTCAACTCCTCCAACTTTTGTTGAAACAAAGGGTTTTCCAAGTGCAATTGCCTCAATAAATATTGTTGGAAATCCTTCACTTTTAGAGCAACCTAAGACTATTGTACTTCTCTTTATATATGGGTATGGATTTGACTTATATCCAAGTATCTCAACATAGTCATTTAATTTCAATTCATTTATTTTATTTATTAAAGACTCCTTTAGTTCTCCTTTACCTAAATACTGTAATCTAAAATCATATCCTTTATCAACAAGTTTTTTTGCTACATCTAATGCATAAAGTGGATTCTTATTTTCATCCAGGCGATTTATAAAAAGTAATATTTTTTTATTTTCCTTTTTTAACTTTTCTTCATCTGCTTTATGAAGAATATTTTCTATGTCAAAGCCATTATTGATTAGTAGTAACTTATCAGAATAGTTTGGAAATACTTTTTCTATTGATTTGTATGTATTATCTGAAATGGCTACAATTTTATTAACATGTTTAAAACTCTTTTTCTGCAGTAAATAATTCTTTTTATTTTTTTCTAAATCATAAACATCTCCATGTACCCATGCAATTGTTTTAGTATTATGACTTAATAAAAATGTTGGTATCAAATAATTAAATGCTATTTCAATATCATATTTTTTCTTTATATATTTTTTTCTTAGTAAAATTGGAAATGATTCTAATAATATTTTATAAAATAGTTTCTTTATTTTACTATCATTTATTGAATCAATTATCGGCGGAAGTATATTAATATCTTCTCTTGTTTCTTCTTTTTTAACATCTGAATGCCAATATTCTATAATATCTATTTCATACTTACTACTATCTAGATTATTCACAATACTAGATAAAATTTTTTCTGCTCCTCCGCCATAAGTAAAAGACCATATTATAAATAATATTTTTTTCTTTGGAATATACGCTTTATAAGGTAAATGTAAATCCAAAAAATATGGTGTATGCTCATTTTTCTTTATTTCATCCTTTGATGGTATTTTCATATAATTTCCATAAATGTGGTTTAAATAGGAATCATAATTTTCTGGTATAGGAAACATAGTGTTCTCAAACGGAACATACTTAGGTTTTCCATATACATCTTTATCAAGTTCATTCTTATCAAAGCCATCTCCATCTGCTATTGATATGATTTTGTTACAATCAGCACATTTATATTTAAAACACCTTTTTGTTGTAAATTTTAGTATTCTTTTTCTTCCAAATACCTTTAGTATAATATTAAAGATTGTTTTTAAAAATTTATTGTTTATAACGTTTATATTTGATGATAACATAAACGCTCTATTTATTTTTAATATTTCTCTTTTTATTTTACTATTTGGAACTCCTACTAATGGGAAAACATCTATGTATACTCCGTAAGTTATATTTCTATCTTTATTGCTTTCTTCAACCAATGTTGTTTGAATATTTCTTATTTTGGCAAATGATAAATAATAATTTTCCTCTTTATTATATGTTTGTACATAATACTTTTCTTTATCTAATTTTTCTTCACATACTTTTAAAAATTTAAAATAATTATCATCTGTCATTGCAATATCAAAATCATCATCCCATGGTATAAATCCTTTATGTCTTACTGCCCCAAGACATGAACCGAAAGCTAAATAATACTCTATGTCATGATCTTGACATATTTTATCTATATCTTTAATCATATCTAGCATGCATAATTGTAATTCTCTTTTATAGTTTTCTTTTAACTCCATTTTTTATCTACATCCTATTCAAATTCTACTGTTTTTTTTACATCATTATCCAGTTCATATGGAAAGTTATATATATATTTCGATAATTTTTCTTCAATTATTTTACTTTCATTGATATATTCTTTTTTTCTAAAAAGTTGAGTATTTTTAATTGATATATCAGGATTGAATCTTGTTTTTTTATTAATATGATCTGATGTTTTGAATCCTAGAAATTTTGTTATTTCTTCAACTGTTTCATCATACTTATAGATTAAATCTTCAAATTTTATTCTAAGTATTTTATCAGAATCATATTTTTTTTCACTTTCCCTCATTCTTTTATAAAAATTACAAAAATCACTTACATCTGTTGGAAAGGGAACTGATATACCTTTTTCTGGCCAAATATATTTATTTAACACAAAGACATCCCTTGGATCTCTTTCAACTACTATTACTCTTAATTTATCATCAAAATAGTTATCTATTCTATATAAATTAAATGGTAATAAGAATTGATCTAATATAACATTTTTATTTTTTTGGGAAACTTCCTCTATTACATCATATATAAAATCATGGGCATATTTATAAAATTCATTATCTTTGACAAATGATATTCTCATACCATCATTATACTTTAAAATTTTCTTGTACTTTCTATTTTTAAAAATTATCTTAATTGGTTTCCTAATAAGCAATTTTATAAACATTTTTGCATCTATTTCTTCATGCATATACCAATATGATGTAAAATTAAACTGTTGTATCTTCTTAATAAAATCATTAGTAATTTCTTTAAAATTTGGTCCTATTACTTTCTCATAGTTCCCTACCCACCAATATTTTTTATTGTATAACTTGTTCATTTGCATTTCAAAACTACGTATTGCTTCATCACTTCTTATGGCATTATTTCCTCTTAATAATTTATCTTCCAAATCAAATAATCCATTTGGACAATGTAATAATACATATTCATAGCTTTTATGATCATTTTGACAATCTTTAAACTCCGATACCAAATCTGTAATAGCAGAACTTCCACTTCCCATATATCCTGTTGATACTATTATTTTTTCCATACTATTTACCTCCTCTTGTTTTCAATTTGAGTTTTTCTAATATAAACATTAAATTGTTATCTTTCAAAATCAATAGTACGATTATATACAATAAACTACATGATATTATTATTAGACCAAGAGTAATAAAAAACGATAAATCTAATTTCCTAATTATTATAGAAATTGGTATAAATAATATTCCTAAAAATAGATACAAAATGTTTTGTTTAGAAAAAATATTTACTTTTAACTTCATATTATTTCTGGTATAAATGTAATGCCAGAAAAATACTATTATTTCACATATACCTGTTGTTATCATTGCTGTTGATGGATTAAGTATTTTAAACAATACAAGTAAGTAATTCAAAACAATATTTAATACTCCACATGTAAAAGAAACTTTTAAGATTCTATTTTCTTTGTCATTGGGGTAAAGAACTAAATTATTCATTACTGATTCCATACTTATAAATACTCTCACAATACATGCAATCATTAATGGAATGGTGGCTGCTGAGTATTTATCTCCAGCGTATAAATAAATAACTTCTGATGCAACTGCAAATACGCCAAAACATATTGGAACAATAATAAATAATAACGACGACACTGAATTATTTAACTTTTCTTCATATGTTTCTTTTCCTTCATTTTTTATTATATAAGATAATCTAGGTATTGAAACATTTATTATTGAATATGGTATTGCAGATAATGTTGAAACTATATAGTATGGAATATAGTACATTGTAACTGAAACTTCACTTACATATTTTCCTAGCATTACTTTATCTAATTGGCTATATAGTAGGTCAACATTTGTTATAATTAAAACTGCTAATAAAGGTTTAATGTATTTTTTGAAATGAATTTGTGACGTATCAAATTTAATTTTTCTTTTTGCATATATAAAACTTATGACATTATTTAATAGTATAGTTAAGCATACTATAACCGCATATGTTACTATATCTGTTGGCTTTGTTACAAAAAGTAGTAATGTAATAAAATAAATAATTTTTACAATCACCGATTTTATTGTAATAAATTTATAATTTTCTAATGCTTCATTTATGAACTCAATATATACAATATTTGCAAGAATTTGCAAAGTCATTATAAGATATAATGTTGTTGCTATTCCTGACGATGTAATAAATACAAATCCTAAATATATTATTAGGACTAAGATATTTGAAATTAATGATATTATGAACAAATTAGTAAACAATTGCGAAACTTTGTTTTTATCATTTCTGATTTTACTGATTTCTCTTACTCCAAAGTTATAGACCCCAAACGAAGCAAATGCCAAAAACATTTGAAAATCAGCTAGTACGGTATTATATGTACCATATAATTCAACATCTAATAATCTTGTAATATATGGGCCTATTATTATTGGAACAACAATATTTACAAGACTTAGTATAGATTTATAAATTGTATTTTTAAATAATGTATTTTTCTTTTCCACTTTATCACTTCCACTTATCATTAATATTTTAACATATTTTTGTTGTTTTATAAAGCATATTATTTAATTTTATTCAATTAAAGATTGTTTGCCAGAATTAACATATGGTTTTAAAAAAACATTAGTCATTTTATGTGACTAATATTTCTAATTATGTAACTTTTTTTTAATTTTTGGAATTGATTTACTATGATATGCTCTACCTATAGATTTGTAAGAAATGTTATAATTTGCTATATCAGATAATTTATAACAATTTCTTCCATCATATATTAAGGCATTATTCATTAATTCTTCATATTTAGATAAATCATAATTTTTTATTTCTGGCCATTCTGTCATAATAAGTACTGCATCAGCATTCATAATTGCATTATCGATATTATCAAAATAAGTTATTGTTCCTGTTACTCCATCATCTTCTAATTTATATGATATTTTCTTTTTGAAACTTTCTATAGATATTGGATCATATGCTTTAATATTGGCTCCTGCATCTAGTAATAATTCAATATTATATATTGATGGTGCCTCTCTTAAATCATCGGTTCCCGGTTTAAATGTTAGACCTAATACTGCTATTGTTTTACCATTTAAATCTTTAATATCATTTTTTAATTTTCTAAATAATACTGTTTTTTGACTTTCGTTTACTTCAATGCATGCTTTTACTGTTTTAAGTTCTACACCTTTTTGTACACTTAAGAAATGTAATGCTTTTGTATCTTTAGGGAAACAGCTTCCACCATAACCTATTCCGGCATTTAAAAATTTATTTCCTATTCTAGAATCTAGTCCCATGCCTTTGGATACATCTTCAACATTTGCTCCTAGGGCATCACATAAATTGGCTATTTCATTGATATATGAAATTTTTAGTGCTAAAAAGTCATTAGATGCATACTTTATCATTTCTGCACTTCTTCTGTTAGTGGCTAATAATGGTACATTATATGGTTCTTTGGTTAAAGGTTCATACATTTTCTTTAATATTTCTTCTGCTTCTTTATTTTCAGTACCTATTACTATTCTAGATGCATGAAGTGTATCTCTAACTGCTGTTCCTTGAGCTAAAAATTCTGGATTACTTGCTACATGTACTAATATTCCATCTTTTACATTTTCATTAATATACTTTTCTACTTCATCATTGGTTCCTATTGGTACAGTAGATTTAACTACTACTACACAATCTTTTTCTAGAGATTCTGCTATTTGTTTAGAAACACCAAACACGTAATCAAGATTCGCAGATCCATCTTTTCTTTCTGGTGTACCTACTCCTATTATGATTACATCAGCATCTTTGTATGCTTCTTTATAATTAGAAGTATAAGTAAGCCTTTCTTTATTTTTTTTCATTAATTCTTCTAGTCCTTCTTCATATATTGGACTAATACCATTTCTCATTACTTCTAATTTCTTTTCATCTATATCAACACAAGTAACATTGTGACCTATTTCTGCTAGTGCTACCCCTGTTACCAACCCTACATATCCTGTTCCAGCAACTGCTATTTTCACTTCTATTACCTCCATCTTGTAACTTGCATATTAATTATAACAAGAAAAAAGAGATAAATCAATGCTTATCTCTAACTTATACAGGATAAACGCCTGAGATTAAATTGTTAAATTTTCTTTTAAATATAAGGCATAAAATGATATTTATAATTTTATGTTTAAAATGGTTAATATATTTTAATCTAAAAATTATCAATGTTTTTTATTTGTATTTTATGACTCCTTTATTTATAAGTAAAAACTCATGCGTTTATCCTGCTAACTTATACTTAAATTACCAGTAGTTGGATATATTTGAATATAGGTGTTGCCATCATTAACAACTAATTCTTTTCCGTCTTCTTTTATCTTGTATACAGTCTGACTCTTTTCACTTGATTTACTCCATGTAATTGGAAGGGCTACACCATCAGTAATATAATATCCTTCCCCAGAAGCAATATCCTCAATTTTTTGATATCCTGTTCCCCTTAAAGTATACGTTGTATACACTGCGCTATATACTATAATATTTTTTACTTTATACTGCTGCCCAGTAACTAAATCTACATTCTTAGTATTATTCATTGAACGCAAATAAGTCTTACTATCACTATCATAAGTATAATTGGAAGTACGATAATCAGAGTATTTAATACTAATACTATTTGCTTCTTTTGTTTCATAATTTGATAAATCTAATTCATCAGCACTATAAGTTAGTAAATTTTTAGTTTCTGTAGTACTTTTAATATTCATATCTTGCATGGCTTTTGAAAGTAAATTTGAATTAGTAAATAAAGTGTGTTCATAAGCTCTTGTTTTTCTAAGTTCTGTATCTCTAACACCATAAGCGCCATCAACATCAATATCTGTTATTTTCTCATTAACTATTCTTTCTAGTGCTTCCTTTTGACCACCAGCATGGACAAGTATAGCATCATTTTCAAATACATATGGTAAGTATTGACTTCTGACACTTCTAATTGAACCAACTTTTTCAAAATCAACATCTTTGAACAAAGCAAGCATTCTCGTTATTCCGTATTCTACCATAATTTCATAAACAATATATGCTTTATCTAAACCAGACTGTGGTAAAGCTTCATTAACAGAATTTATCATCACGGCATATGGTCTTGTTTTACTATCCACATCAATAATAGTAACTTTTTTTTGTTCCTTTACTTCAGATACTTTTAATTCCTCTTTTGTATCATTTTTATTATTATTTTTAATTACAAAGGTATATATTAATCCAGTAGATATCAATACAAATAAAATGGAACAAACTATAATAACTATCTTCTTTTTATTCATTCTTTTTTTCATTTTTTTCTCCTATATTTCCATTTTTCTGGTAATTTTAACATTTCACCAATTTTATAATCCCACTCTTCAGGATCAAAAGGAATATATCCTGCACATGTATAAAAAGTTAGTTCTCCAAAATATAGTTTACCATTTATTTCATACCAATCTACTCTAACTTGAGGGATATTATTAGATAGCTTTTTTGATAACTCTATCATTTTATCAAAATTTTTTGGCTTACCTGGATGCTCTTCAAATAATTCATAATCTTTTCGTTTAAATGGCAATTCTTTAAATTCCATGTCAAAAAAGCTTATTCTTGCCGTACTATGGTCTTCTAATCCTTCAGATAAATACATTATTTTAGGCTCTCCATTGAAGCAGAAAAACTTATAATCTTTTAATTCTTTCGAGTTATTATCTTCCATATATTTTTCAATAATTATTCTTGGCTTGATATTTTTATATGCCCATTCTCTACTCCATTTGTAATAATTTGTTTTTAGAGATTTTTCTATCTGTTTTTTTGACTTTGCATAGTTGAATTTTTTCTTATCTCTGCATATTATTACGCTAGCTGAATCATGATTACATTTTATTACAAATTGATTTGGTAATTTATCAAAATCAATTTCATCAAAAGTATTATATACTCCCAATAATGGAATTGAATATTCTTCGCCTATTGTTTTTTTTATATATTCTCTTACTTCATATTTATCTGCTAATGTTGTATATAAAGGATTTCTATCATATAGTTTTAGCCATTGTAATTTTTCATTAAATGATTTTGGATTTTTTAAATTTAATCTTTTCTTCATGTGCTTTTTATAATACCATTTTAAATATAATTTGTCTGGTAATAATCTAATAAACTGTTTTAATATTTTTTTAATTATTTTCGTCATTTTTTTACCTCCACATCATTAAAATTAAATATTATACTTTGTAATAAATATTTTGTATGTATTCTTGTTTCTTTGTAAAATAATGGTGTTAAGAAACATGTTACCAATTCTGTTATGATTGTGGCTATTGTTGCTCCTAGTATTCCTAAATGTGGAATTAGTAAATAATTTAAAATTATATTTACGATTACTCCCCATAATATATATTTTTTTGAATACTTATTTTTTCCTTCTGCCACTATCCATATTCCTCTAGCAGAGCCTAGTTGTGAGAATGGTACATACCATATTAATATCCTTAAAACTGATATAGCATTTAAATATTGTTTCCCATATATTATAAGAATTATATACTTAGCAAATATTGTTATAAATAGAGCGAATATAACACATAACCAAAATATTATTGCATATGTTTGCTTTAGTCTCTTCAAATAATTAGTACCATTTTTTTTTGCATTAAATACTGTTGGTCTTGCAGAAGTTAAAATGGCTTCAGGAACAAACACCCACATAGCGCAAATTGTTAGGGCTGCTGAGTAAAAGCCTAATTCTGTTTCGTTGATCATTGAACCTATCATTATTTTATCTATTTGTGTATAAATGGTTACCATTAAACCAGATATTATAAAATGATAACTGCTCTTTAATAATATTTTACCTAAATTAAAATCTATTTTTAATTTTTGAGATGCTTCTTTTTTATAAAACGCTATTAATAGTATTGATATAATTAAGTAGTCAAAAACATTGGATAGAGCAAACCAGATTACTGATTTTCCTGTTATAAGTAAATAAATTTTGTAAAGGGCCACTACTAAATATGCGACTACTTTTGCAATTGATACATATTTTGACTTTAAATGTGACTGAAACCAGCAATCTAATATATTAATGGTTTGGAATATAATTGCAATTGATTGTAAAAATGTTGCTATCAATATTAATTTTGATTTGGATTGCAAGATGAATACTAAAATCATCATTATAAGAATTGAAACAAAGCCAGATATTAATCTCAATACAATTGATGTGCCTAGTATTACTCCCTCTTTATCTCTATTTTTTATTAATTCATTCACGACTGTTGTATCAAGTCCTAGTTTCATTATTACTAAGAATAGGCTTACAAATGTTGCTCCATAATTTAATATTCCGTAGTTTGATGGTCCTAAATACCTTGATGTTAGCATTGTTAATATTAAACCAATTACAGCTTGAACAACTCTTTCACCAATTATCCATATGCTATTCTTTATTGTTTTATTTTTTATTAGTGAAATAAAATTTTTTTTCATTATACAACATCTCGATTTCTTATAATTTTTCTATGTATTTAAAATATCTTTTTGTAAATATTATTTTAATAATTGAAAGAATTGTTTTTTTGGAAAAAGGTTTTATCTTTAGCATATTCTTTAATTCTTTAATAGCATTCTTTTTTTCTTTATTTAAACAATAATATGTAACTAGTTGTCTACTAAAACTATATTCAACATCTTTTATTTCTTTTTTTGATGACAATAAGTTATAGTCTTTTCTGCAAATATTACGATAGTTATCTAATCCATCAATATTTTTTTTACTCGTTCCGCTTATTCTTGTACCACTATGTTCATTATATAGGACTAGTTCTTCATCTACAAATAAAATTCTATATTTTTTTACTAATATTTTATGTATTAGTATTGAATCTTGCTTGCAAACTGCATCACTAAACATATCAACATCTTCTAAAACTTTTTTTGGTACTAGTAATTGAGAAGTAGCTGCTATGCAGTTTATCATATTGTGATATAGTGGATTATTAGTTGCATCTTTTCCAAATGATTTAGTTATTTTACCATCTACAACATCGAAACATTTGCAATATACCAATCCAATATTATCTTCTTTTCTTTTTTTGTAGACTCTGTACATTTTTTCTATTCTTTCAGGTAAATACTCATCATCATCATCTAGAAATGATATTAATTCTCCTTTTGCTTTTTTAATTCCCTCATTTCTCGATAATGCTCCCCCTAAGTTACTTTTATTCTTTATATAGATGATGTCATTATATTTTTTAATTATTTCCTCGGTTTTTTTTCTTTCTTCTGGATATTTACAATTATCATCTACAACAATGACTTCTAAATTTTTATATGTTTGTTTGTATACGCTATTTATTGCTTTTTCTAACATATCGCTTCTTCTATATGTTGTTATTACTACACTTATTAATTCTTCCACTATTTTATACTCCTTTACGTGATTTTATAACTAAGTCACTTATTTTTTCAACAAGTTCTTTACTTCGACTTTCAATGCTTGTTTTGTCTTTATCTATACTCTCTAAAATTCTTTTATTATTATTATGCTTTAAAACATTTTCTATTTTTTTTGCTATTTCTTGTTCGTCATTGTTATTAAATATTATGTCATCATCATTTAATGTCATTATACCAGATGCACCAACATTATTGGAAATTAATAAATTACATCCATTAGCAAGTGCTTCTACTACTGCCAATCCAAATGTTTCAAATTCACTATTTTGTATATATAGTATACTTTCTGACATTTTTTGTAAGCACTCATCATAATTAACCTCATCATACTCAACAAAATCATATTTTAAGAAATCATCTATATGACCATTATTTTTTCCTAGAAGTACATATTTAATTTTTTCATTTCTTTGACTGTTTAATAATTCTATTGCTCTGCATATTACCATATTCTTCTTTCTTGGAATATCACTTCCAGTACTCATAATTTGCATTTTTTTCTTTTTTTCATCTAATGTAATATTGTTCCAGTCTATTCCATTGTATATATAGTCAAAATTTGTATTATACTTAAAATTCTTCATATAATCACATAGTTTTTTTGATACGCAGAATACACTGTCGACATTATTTAATATATATTGTTCCATTTGTACTTTTGCATTATTTTTTTCATTGTTAATTTTACTTTCTTCCTTTATATATCCATGCATAATATAAAATGTTAATTTTCCTAGAAACTTTGATAGTTTTATACCAAATATATTTAATTTAGAAAAACTGCAAAAACAAACGGCATCGCAAAATAAAACTTTTACTGAAAATTCTATAATTCTGCCAAATTTGGTTTTTCTCAAACTATATAAGGCATTGCTCTTTAATGACTTTCTAAAATTTTTATTTACTATTGCTGGCCCTGTATTACTATAAAAATCTCCAACCATAAAGATTTTTATTTTTTCGTTTTTTGAAAGGATATAGCCTGAATATTCATATTTTCCTTTTTTTAAAAGCGAAATACCTTTAAAAAAAGAATAATTATTTTTATAAAGTTTGTATTTTCTAATTGCAAATTGATAAATAAGTGGCAATGATAATGCCTTTGACATTCTTTGAAACATTGCTCCTTTATCAATTAAAAATTTTTCGTTAAATCCTGTAAACCAACTACTTTCACCAATGTTAAGCTTTGCTAAAGTTTTTTTGCAATAGTAGATTTTTAATCCTTTCTTTATACAATCAATTAGGAAAATATTTTCTTCTCCTGAATTATATTTTCCACTTCCTGCCCCAAAATCCTCGTCAAATTGAATTTTTTTTTCTATTATTGATTTTCTTTTAAATGTCATTTGAACAGAATGTATTCTCATTGTATTTATGATTTTAACTTTTCCTTCATTTAAAGATTTTATTTTTCGTTCCTCATTATCACTTTCAATATCAAAAGCGATAATATCTGCATCAGGATATTTTTCATATGCATCTAAGACCAGTTTGTCATAGTTGTTTACATATTCTAGATCGTCATCTGCAAGTATGCATATTTCAGCATTACTATTTAAAATAGCTTTATTTCGACTTTTACTCAAGCCTTTTTCACGTAGAGATATGATATTTGCTGAATCAAATAATTTAATGTTTTCTTTTGTTATTTGATTGATAGTTAATGAATCCTTTACATTCATTTTTTCTATTAATCTACTATATTCTTCTTCATTTTTTAAATTCATTGTAGATATAAGTACTTCAATTTTTTTCATTTTATTTCACGACCTTAGCATTGTTTATTATCAAATTATTATTATCAAAAATTGTCTTGTATGGTAGCACATCATTTGAATTTTTTACAGTTGTATTGATTGTTATGTATAATAGTCCTACCACTATTATTATTAATTTTATTACTTTTTGTATTTTAACTCCAAATATTTTATATACATCTGGGATCAAAAATATAATCATCGGAATAAAATAAATTGCTGATATTCTTGAAAAAATATAATTAATTGTATTTAAAATGGCAAAAATTGTTAATATAAATGCCATATTTTTTTTCTTCTCATATTTCTGCACAGAATATATCTTTAGGAATCTACTTTTAAATATATAATAATATACTAACATACCACCATTTAACAAAACCGGCATAAAGGTTCCATGATTTTGGTTTATGCTGAAATTACCTACAACGTATCGTTGATAATATAATGGAAGAAAAATCTTAAATATAACTGCTAGTAATTGATAGGGGTTTACCACTTTAGAGAATACTATTAATATAGATAATAAAATTATTTTTGTTTTATCTTTGTAATTATGACTAAAAATAAAATAACATGGAATTAGTAGTAGTGCACTCATATGAAAAAGTGAAGAACAAAAAACTAAAATGGCATATTTTATAAATTTTTTCTCTTCGATGTATTTAAAAGAGTACATAAAGATTGATGCTGCTATCCACTGTCTAATTCCATTAAATGTGGAAAAATAAAAGCCTAATGATAAAAATAAAAAAATTATTAAATCATAATCGTCTTTATATCTAAATGCGGACACAAATATGAAAAATAATATGATAAACGATGTTACCACAAACAAAAATTGTGAATTGTTTGTAAATAATTTTATAAAAAAAATCAGATTAACAAATGCAAAGTCTGCATATTTAAAAGAAAGAGAATTTATTTTATTAAACCATTTTTCATAAGTAAGGTAATCACTTCCCACATTATATCTTAATGCTGACACAACGAAAATACTTAAAAATGACAATGCAATGCATATTCTTTTTAAGTTTGTGTTATTTGTTTTTTTAGAAAGAAATAGTAACAGTATAGAAAGAATTATTGCTATTAAATATATTAACATATATATCACCTTTCTTTTATATTTTCCTATCCCTAACGTATCTATTACATATATAATTGATTATATTTGCTATTGTTAAAAGCACAGATATAATTGGATTAAAGCCATTTATTTCTCTATGTAATTGATAATGATATTTTAATAATTTGTGTTTCTTACCTGATGACAATGAATTAGTATTTTTCCTATATAGGGAAAGTATCTCATTATATTTATATCCCTTTTTTACTTTTTTTAAAATGATACACCATAGGGCATAGTCATTCCTCTTTTTTAGTTCTGGTATTTCAATTTTACCAACTGCTTCCCTATTGTATATGACAGTTAAGCATCCTACTGAATCTCCTATTAACATTCTAAGATAAGTCATTTTTTTTGGACATTTTCTGTATATTCCCATATCATTGCCATTTTCATCAATGTAACTATAATCAGTGTAAGAAAAATATACATTATTATCTTCCATAAATTTTATTTGCTTTTCTAGTTTATCCTTCTTCCACAAATCATCGCCGTCCAGAAAAGCTATATATTTTCCTTTAGCTTTTCTAATAGCTTTATTTCTAGCAACACTTGCACCACCTTTTCTTGTAAGTGCAATTAATTTTATCCTGCTATCTTTGTCTTGATATTCTTTTATTATTTTAACAGTATCGTCATCTGATACATCATCGACAATAATCATTTCAAAATTTGTATATGTTTGATTAAGTACAGATTCTATTGTATATTTTATTGTATTACTTCCGTTATAAATCGGTGTTACTATACTAACAAGTGGTTCCATACTGCCTACTCCTAACTTTTATTAATTATTTTTTTTTATATTTTCTTCTGCTTTATTTATTGACTCTTCGTCTCTTTTCATTACATACAAATTAAGGCCTGGGAATGTATATGTGTTTGTGGAACTATAATCTGTTCCTGTTAAATTTTGGCTTTCTATTTTCCAACTACTCATATTGTTAATCTGCATTTTTATAAATTTATTAATACTCTTACTATCCATATTTGTTGATAGGCTTGAACTTACACTATCCAATATTCTGGTAAAATTAGTTACTAATTTGGTAGATGATGTAACTTTTTTTATTACTGCTTCAATTACTTTTTGTTGATTTTTTACTCTTTGAATATCGCCATCAGAAAATGATTTTCTTTCTCTTGCAAAAGCTAGAGCTTGATGCCCATTTAAGTGGTTGTATCCTTCTTTAAAATAATATTTTTTAAAAGCATTTTCTTTGAAACTAAAATCAGAATAAACATCCACTCCATCAATAGCATCTACTATACCTTCAATCGTAGAGAAATTAACTTTTACGTAATAGTTGATATCTACATCTAGTAATTTTTCAACTGCTTTTATTGATTCTTCAATGCCATAATATCCAGCATGAGTTAGTTTATCATAAGCATCTTCTCCAAAACTAGGTAAATTTACATAATAGTCTCTTGGAATAGAAGTTAGTAATATTTTTTTCTTAACTGGATCTACTGTTATAATCATATTAACATCAGTATTAGTAACATTATCGATACTACCGTAAGCATCTCCTCCTGCTACATAGATATTAAAGGGTTTTCTTGTAACATCTACTACTTTTAATACTTCTGTATCTGTTTTCTTAATAGGTACCGATAAAGTATATAACTCTCTTAAGTTATCAGCGGTATCCTTTAGTTCATCATTAAATAAATTCTTGATTGAGCCATTTATTAGTACTGCATCTAATTTATTATCGTTTAAATCATCAAACATAGATATTGCATCTGTGTATTTTTCAGTGGTAGTTTCTATCTTTTTGTCTAGTGTTTCGATTGCTTTATCACTATTTAATGAAGAATATACACCAATCGTTTTATCAGATAGTTCTTCTATTTTATCTAATTTAGATTCTTTTAATACCATTATATAGAATTCTTCTTTTTGAAATAGTTCATTATTTATTATATCGACAAAGCTTATTGTTTTACTTATGTATTTGATACCTATGCCAAATACTATATCAAAAATAACAAATAGTATAATACAAAATATTTTAATACCTTTTTTTATATTTTTCTTAAATACTAAAAATGATAATAATAAATATAATAATATAAATGATATATATATAATCAATAAATACTTTTCTGGAACCATTCCAAGTATATATAGCATTATACCAAATACTATAGCTAATAGAATGGAAATAATAGTTATTATATTAAATATTTTTTTATTATTACTCTTAGTTTTCTTACTTTTTCTTCTTTTTCTACTCATATATAAATTTCACATCCGTACTAATGAAATTATATCATATTAATACTTATTAGTCTAGTGTAAAAGTTCTTTTTACTACGGATAAAAAAGGATTTTAAATATAAAAAATAAAGTAGTTAATAATTTTTAATTACTTTATTTGATTAAAATAGTTTTTTAAATCTTCAATTGTAGTATATGTTACTATTACAAATCTTCTAAGTTTAAATTTATCACTATCTACATGAACTAGGTTATCACTCTTTGTAGATTCTCCAATAAAGGACATAGTAAAACCTGCTTCTTTTAGATTTTCTATTGAGTAATCATTATATTCATAAAAAGGATATGCTATATATGTTGTGTTATTTAGTTCTTCTCTACTTTGTTTTAAATCTTCTTGTATTTTTTCTTTCGGCCAGCATTTTATAGCTCCTCCTTGTCCACCAGGACACTCTCCAGTATTATGCATATTATGTGTATGTGAATGTAATTCGATATAATCTGTTTTATAATATGAGTCTGCATCATACCAAGATGTTATTAGAAATATAGTAGCATACATTTTATATTCTGTTAAAAGGTCTACGGCTATTTTATCTCTTCCTCCATCATCGATAGTAATTAAAACACTTCTTGGTAAATTTATTTTTCCATCGATGTAGTCTTCTAGTTCTTTCATTTTTAATGTCAAGATATTATTATCTTTTAAGAAATCTAACTGACTGGTAAATTGGGTTTTTGAATGGCATATGGCTGTAGGGCAACTATCATTTGGATCATTTTCATCATAGAATGCATGATAATTTAATACGCCTACTCCTGAGGCATTATTTAAATCAGTATTATGATGTTCGACTAGTGTACTATCTTCTTTTTTTATATATAGTAGTCTATTATTAAATTCTACTCCATATCTATCATTATCTTTAATTATTAGTGGTAATGAATAATCTTTATCAAATGAATAAATCATATTATTATTTTCATCGTAAAATATTGTTTTATCTTTTGTTTCTACATTATAATTAAATGGAATATATTCTTTATACCGATTATCATATATAGTTTTATTTGTTATTTCTTGAACATTACTATATTTAATATAATAATTATCGAAATCTTTGATTTTAAAATATTCATTATCGATATTTTCTAGTGATAATTCAATATTTTTACCAATGCTACCGCTTTCTATATAGTTGTTATCTTCTAATGAATATATTTTTATTTCTTCTGTTGTTATTATGTTCTCACTATAATTAACTTCTTTCTTTTCTTTTTTATCATAACAAATAGTGTGCAATAATATTACTGCAGCAATTGAAAAGCAAATAAGCAAGCAAAAAAATATTAATATTTTTTCTTTTGATTCATTTTTTGATTTTTTTTTCATTACTAACCACCTTTTTTATTTTTCTCGTAAACAACACTTTATATACCTTATATGAATCTTTTATTGGATTAAAATGGCTATGTTTATTACTATCTTCTAAATATACTGTTTTTATATCTACTTCTTCAATTTTTTCCTTGTTTAGTACTATATTAATTAATGTATTTATTTCATATTCAAATCTAGAGCCTTTTGTATTAAGGTGTAATTCTATTAATCTATTTGGTATTGCTCTTAATCCTGTTTGGGTGTCTTTTATATATACTTTATAAAGTAATTTAAATAACAATGATGTTAATCTATTACCAAATTTATTTCTAAATGGTGTTTCTTTTGTATTAAATAATCTAGTTCCTAATATAAAATTATTTGTTTCTAATAATTTGTTTGATATATTTAGGATGTCTTCGATGGTATGTTGTCCATCACTATCTAAACATACTACTCCTTTATAATTATCCATTAGATTATCTTTATAATATTTAAAAGCTGTTTTTAGTGCTATACCTTTACCCTTGTTTTCTTTATGTGATAGTATTATACATTCTTTATATTCTTTTAATTTATTAAATATGGTTTTATCCTTTGTATCATCATCTACTATTATTATTTTTTTAAATCCTGATTTTATTAGGTTATCTACTAATGTTATTAATTCATTATCTGGATCCAATGATGGTATTATTGGTACTACTTTCATAATACTCTCCTTTTATGGGACTAATATAAAGCCATCTGGGATAGGTCTAGTTTCTTCCCTATTATCCCAATTATATGGATGGTTAATTATTTCGTTATCGACAACTAGGACACTAGAGTTTCCGCCATCTAGATTAGCAGCATTATAAGCGTGATATCTTAGAAGTATTTCTACCAAGTCATTCATGTCTGCCCCTTTACTTTTTAGGCTTCTTCCATCTATTACTAGAAATAATACAATTCCATCTTGTCTTTGTGCTATAGCACTTCTTGGATGATATCCATAACCGCCATTACCATTAATAAAACTAGACTGTCCATTTACTATTAGAAATGGTCCGAATTCGACAGCATCTCTAATTCCTATATTTACGGCTTCTCTTGCAGATATCTTACCTAGATATAATTTGTTATCATTAGTGAAACCTATTATACCTCTTCCCCAAGAACCGCTTTCATAATTTAATATTTTCCCATTTTTAATAATTGTTCCTACTGGTTCTCCTCCATCGCCTAAGCCATTGGCATCCACAAAACCTCCACCATTGATAGCTAGTACTGCTCCTTCTCTTTTAGACATATCAACTAAGTATTCTCCTTTAGTACCTAAATATTTACTAGTAACTACTCTTATTTTAGATGGGTCGTATATAGCAGCCATATAGCCATTAAAACTTTTTTCCTCTATTTCAATTATTTTATATAAATCGTCTTCATTATGTTCTAATATTTCTTTATCATATTCGTCTATATATGTATGTGGCTCTGCGACTATTAGATTGGTATCGGTATTGAATTCTGGTTCAATTACGACATTATTTTCTAATATTTTATTTATTACTTCATTACTATAGAAAGTAGTAGCTAAATATTGATGCCTCATGGTACTCATAGCGGTAGTTACAAGCCAGTCTCTAAAGCTATTATATGGACCGTATAATAAGAATAATACTGTTACTGCGATTACATCACAAAAGGATAATATAATAGTTAATATATTATCTTTTTTCTTTGACATGGTTAACTACTCTTTCTATTTCATCATCATTTATTAAAGGAACGGTTATTCTTGTTAAGTTATTTTCACTATCAAGATATAATCCATCATTATTTAAACTGTCCTTTACTACTTTACCAATAAACATATTATATTCGCCTCTACTTGTTAAATAGAAGGCTATTTTAGCTATATTATCCCTGTTAAAAATATTATATGTATCTTCTTCTAGGACACTATCAGTAGACACAACTAAATGAATATTTGCCATACTACCTAATTCTAATAAATAGTTGATATCATTTTTGATATTATTATCCAGTTTTAGTATTTCATATATTTCATCGATAAAGACTACGACTCTTTCTTTATTTCCTGTTTTTATTCTTTCTTCAAATTCTTTTCTTATACTTCTAATTCTATCTATTATATCTTGCTCATTATTTACTACTTCATAAACATCATTATACTGGTTATAGTTAATACTTTGGGAATCTAGTATTACTACTTTTACATCTTGATAATTTATTAAGATATTCATAATGATATTATTAAATAGATTTGTTTTACCTATTCCAGTTACTCCTGTTACTAATAGGCTTTTTTCTTTATCAAAATCAAAATATACAGGACTATCTTTTTCATCTAGTCCTAGCATTACTTTAAAGGTATTATCTTCTTTATATAATGATAATAATTCTTTTAGTGATAATGGTTCTATTTTCATATTACTTACTTTTATTTCGATTTCATTATCAGATACCTTTTTTATCTTTAATTCATTAACATTTATTCCTAAAGATAGAGCTATTTCTTTTTTTAATTCTAAAATATCATTATATGTTTTATCATCATTCCATGATACATTATAGATTGTAATATGTCTATATACAACATATTTTACTTTTGGATTAAAGCCAAAGGCCTTTAGATTATTTTTTAGATTGTTTACAAATAAATCAGCATTAAGAGTGTTTCTTTCATTATCAAAATTTGGATTATTTAATAGATTTAACATTTTTTATACTCCTTTACTTCCTTCTTCTATTTTTAACTAGTATATTGCCGGTCATTTCTTTAGGTATATCTAGTCCCATTAAATATAATATAGTTGGTGCTATATCTCCTAGTTTACCATTTGTTAGTTTTAGTTTTTTATCTGTTACGATAAATGGGACAACATTAGTAGTATGACTAGTATTAATACTTCCATCCTTATTTTTCATAACTTCACAGTTTCCATGATCTGCGGTTATGATTAGGGTATATTCATCTAGTGAGATATTATCTAATATTTTACCAATACATGAGTCTACGGTTTCTACTGCTGTTAAGGCGGCATTATAGTCTCCGGTATGTCCGACCATATCACCATTAGCAAAATTTAATATTATTAAGTCTTCATGGTTAGTGGTTATTTCTTTGACAAGAGATGCTGTTATCATATTAGCACTCATTTGTGGTTCTAAATCATAGGTTGCTACTTTAGGACTTGGTACTAGGATTCTTTTTTCATTTTTATATACTTTATCTATTCCTCCATCAAAGAAATATGTTACATGGGCATACTTTTCGGTTTCTGCTATTCTTAGTTGAGATAGTCCTTGATTAGATATATATTCTCCGAGAGTATTTTCTAGTTTATCTAATTCAAAAGCACTAGGACATAGTACGGTATCAGTAACTTTCATCATTGTTACTACTTTTAGATTGTTTATTTTTTCTCTATCAAATGCTTCATACTTATCGTTGGTAAAGATACTAGCAAGTTCTCTTACTCGATCTGGTCTATAGTTAAAGAAAATTAAGCCATCATTATCTGTTATATAGCCATTATTACAAGTTCGATATGGAATTATAAATTCATCTGTTATTCCTTCTTTATGACTTTCTTTCCATACTTTTTTTACTTCTTTTACTTCTCCAGGACTAGTCATTACATCATAACTTTTCTTTACTCTATCAAATCTATTATCTCGATCCATTCCATAGTATCTTCCACTAATTGAAGCTATTTTTCCTAATTTAATACTTTTTATTTTCTTTTCTAAGCTTTCTATATATTTTATTCCGCTAGTGGGACTTACATCTCTTCCATCAGTAAAGATATGAATATATACATCTTTTACTTTTTCTTTTTTACATAAATCTAATAGTGCAAATAAATGATTGATATGAGAATGTACTCCTCCATCAGATAGTAATCCTATTAGATGTAGTTTGGAATTATTTTCTTTAACATGATTTATAACATTTAGTAATTCTATATTATCATAGAATGTTTTATCCTTTATTTTACTATTTATTAATTCTAGTGATTGATATACTATTCTACCTGCGCCCATATTCATATGTCCTACTTCACTATTTCCCATTTGACCAATAGGCAGTCCTACATAAGTAGATGATGCTTCTAGTAGGCAGTTGGGATATTTATCCCATAATTTATCTAGTACAGGAGTTTTAGCATTATATACAGCATTATATTTTTTTTCTTTGGTTAGTCCTACTCCATCCATTATACATAATAATATTTTTTTCATTTATATATCACCTATTTCCTATTTAATTATACTTTACTTATTTTATTTTATCAAGAGTTAGTGTCAAGTAATTTACTTATTTTATTATGTTATTTCCACTTCGTGGTCAAAGTAACAAGTTACTTTGATAATACCTTTATTATGTATAATCTTGTATACATATATTTTATTCTAGATAAAAAGAAAATGTAACCTATTTGGTTACATTAATTTAATTCAGATTTATTAATTACTATTACCGGCCTTATAGGTGCTAAAGCACTACCATCATTTGGTATTCCATCTAATTTACCTACATTATCAGAACCTGGAAAAACTAAAACTATTTTTTCTGATGCAACTTCTGTTAAGCTTGTACCAGCCCAAGATGGAATATCTTTACAATTTTTTGTATTAATTGGATCGCATCCAAAAAGTTCTAATTCGTTTTCATTTAATAGTCTTACTTCCTCTACTTTAACATTATATTTAGATAATATTTTTTCAAATGCTATTTTGGTTTCAGAAAAACTGGATTCCTTTCCTAATGATGAAGAACTATATAAAGTTACTAGATCGCCATTAGTAGATAAAATGTTCCATTTTGAAAAATCATTGTTTCCATCAATATTAATTTCGTCTATGTTTTCTAATTTAGATATTTTTACTTCCTCACCAAAAATATAATCTAAATTTTGATTGTTGTCATTTTCTTGTAATGCATTCTGGTTTTCTTTATCATTTGTATTTGTTTTTCCTGTATTAATTATAATGAGTGGTGTTGGAGACTTGTTCTCACACTCAGTTCCAAAACATATGACATTAAAATAGAATGTACCTAGGCATATGGCTATAGCCATAAATATTATTATAAATATTTCTAATCTTTTATATTGTTTTGCTAATGTCTTTTGATCTCTATCCTCTTCTTTTGTTAATTTTATTTTTTTCATTTTTTCAACTCCTTCTTCTATAATAAGAATATAACATATTTATTTATTATTTACAATATGTTATATTTCAGTTTACACTTAATTTACATTTTCTTCTTTGTATCTGGAAGAATTATTTTTGTATCTGCTCTTTCTTCCAATAGATGAGGATTTTCTATTATGTATTCTAACATTTTAAAAGCTTTTATCATATAGAAACCATCTGCTACTCTTTCATCAAAATTAATACCAAAATTTGCTGATTTGATTATTTTTTCTTTTCCATCTACTACTTTTATGGTATCTCTTATTTCTCCTATGGCAGTAATTGATGAACAGGTACCAAAATTGGTATTATTATGATATATTGAATCTGATTTTAATGAACCAATATCTGTTACTATGGCTGAAGCAAAATATAAGTCATCTTCTTGTAGACTTTTAGGAAGGCATCCTACTTTATCCATCCACTTTAGTGTTCCTACTAGGGGTACTCTTATGATATTAGGAAGTTTACCTAATGTGTCGATAGCGGAGTTTGCTCCTTTTTTATCTACTTTCTTTTCTCTCAAATCTGCTATTTTATCTTTGATTTTTTTGGATATTGATGCTAAATTGTCATCAGGAGATACTTCAATTAATAACATTAATTCTTCGGCATTATCTTCAAATTCTACTTTAGCGACAAATGATATGACAACATTAGTGTGTTCATACATGTGTCTATTGGAAATAAATCTATTTAGTTTTGGTCTATTATATATTGTTTTTGCTAAGGCTAATAGAAAGGCATGAAAGTATGTTACTTTTTCTCCTTCTTTCTTTTTATCATCAATATATTTTACTAAATTGGTTACATCAACAGGTGTGTTTAAAAATACATCAGCATCACATCTTCTCGGTTTTAAGTCAATTAATAGTTGACTCATTCCTCCTATTTTTATTCTTTTGGTATTACTTCTTCCCATTATTTATCTTCTCCAATCTTATACTCTTTTCTCTTAATTTATTAAAGTCTACTTTACCTACGACTGTTTTAGGCAGACTATCTATGAATTCTATTTCTTTTGGTACTGAATATACTGCGAGATTCTTTTTACATAGTTTTATTAGTTCTTCTTTTAATTCTTCACTCTTTTTATATCCTTTTTTTAGAACTATATAGGCTTTTGGTATTTCTTTTTTATATGGATGAGGAATACCTATTACTGAAACATTTAATACTGCTTCATGAGTCATAAGAACTTCTTCTATTTGAGATGGATATACATTATAACCAGAAGTTATTATCATTCTTTTTAGTCTTTGTTTATAAGTTATAAAGCCATCTTTATCCATTGAACCAATATCACCAGTATGAAGCCAAATATTTCCATCTTTATGATGTTTTAATGTTAAATTTGTTTCAGCCTCATTATTATAATATCCTAACATTACGGTAGGTCCACATATACATATTTCTCCATCAGTATCATAATCTAATTCTATATCAGTATTAGGCTCAAATATTCCAATATATATTCCTGGCCAAGGCACTCCAATTGTTCCGGGGCGAGATAAATCCCTTAAGTCAACTGAAGCTGCAGCAACGGCTTCAGTAAGACCATATCCTTGAATCATATTTGTTTTAGCTTTATGTCTATGTAGAAAATCATTTATATTTTCAACTCTTTTCTTACTTAGAGTATCTCCTCCTGCGATTACATATTTTAAATTTGATAAATCAACGTTTTCCATATTTTTATTAGTAGTAAGTGCTTCAAATAATGTTGGTACTCCTACTATTACCGTTGGTTTATGTTTAATTAATAGTTTATGAAATTCACTTGCTTTAAATGTTGGTATTAATACTACTTCTGCTCCTACACAGAAAGCATCATTTATTGATACTTCAAGTCCAAAGCCATGAAAGATTGGCATAATACCTAATATTCTATCGTCCTTACATAAATCGGGATAAGCATTAATGGCTGCTACTGTTGAAGCATTTACATTACCATTAGATAATACTATTCCTTTTGGTGTACCAGTGGATCCCCCACTTTGCAATATTAAAGCTGGATCATCTTTTAATGATGTTTTATCATAATATATATCTTTATCTCTAATTTTAATGAATTTATTCCAAGACATATATTTACTAGATAAGTTTGTTATTATTTTATATTTTGTTTTAAATGTTTTAACATTATATAAGGTTTTTAGTAATATATTCATAGAATTAGATGGACTTATTACGATTACTTTTTTTACTTTTGTTTTAGGAAGTATTTTATTTACTTTATCTAGTGTTATATCTAAGGCTATTAAGCATTTTGTATCATATTTATTTAAGGCCTCTAATATTTCATTTTCTGATAATAAGGGGTGTAATATGTTAGATACTGCTCCTATTTTATTTAGGGCATAAAAGGATATTAAAGCTTCGGGAACATTCGCTGATAATATTGTTACAATATCATATTTTTTTATTCCAATACTTAATAATTTATTAGCACAATTATCTATTTTATTTATAAATTCTTTATATGTTATTTTAGTGCCAAAATAATTAATTGCTATATTATTTTCAAAGTGATGTTTAATCATCTTTCTTTTCATATAATCATAGATGTTTTCATCTCTTAATCTTATCTTCATAGAAGTCTTTTTATAATATTTACTCCATGGTGCTTTGGGTGTTTTCTTTATTCCAATAAAACTTAGTAATCTAAAATCAAATATTCCCATACTATTTAACCTCTCTATTTTTACACTACTATTATTATACTTGAATATTTGTTTTTAATCAAGATGATGATTATTCTTATCATATTTTACTTATATTTGCAATTTTATAATGAATATTATTCTTTTTTTATCATATAAATATTATTAGATAATTGACAATATCATTAATTTATGATATTTTATTATCAGAAAAAAGAACTTGTACCGCTGTCCGCTTGGGGCGTTTGGATAGGGCTATTTAGCATTATCTCCAGTGGCAGAGTTCTTTTTTTTATGCTTGTACATTGTTTTTATTTCAAATGTATGATTTTTATTTGAAATATAATTTACTAAATAATATTTATTATTAATAAGCTTTTCTACTGTTATTATCGTAATTAGATATAATTTTAGAAATTAATTTGAAGTCTTCATCAACTATAGGCACTTGTCCTTTTAAAAATTCATTATTACTAGAATGCCGATTTAATATATGGCGTACCGAGTCTGATTTTAAAGATATATTGTAATTTTCTATATCAATGTTTATATCCTTTTTTATTCTTTGTGCCAGATCGTTACCAATTTTTCCTAAATATAACTTAGAATTATCTTTTTTCTATTTTTGATTTGTTAATAAATTTGATTATATCTTTTTGATTATTGGCAATTGTTACTTTACCACCTCTAAAATTATTAATTTCTTTTTCACTATATCTATATAATTTACTCATTATTTCCCCCCCTTCTATCATTATTGCTTTTTATTATACATTGTTTAAAAATAATTGCAATAATATTTTACACATTTGATACTTTTAATATTTTTTTAGATAAATATTGAGATTATATTTATAAAGAAAAAATGTAACCATATAGATTACATTTTTTAATTAATACTTTCAAATTGTGAATTATATAAGTTAGCATAGAAACCATTCTTTTTAATTAGTTCTTCATGGGTACCTTGTTCAATGATATTTCCTTCATTCATTACTAATATTAAATCAGCATTTTTTATTGTGGATAATCGATGTGCTATGATAAATGATGTTCTATTTTCCATTAATTTATCCATGGCTTTTTGAACTAATTCTTCAGTTCTAGTATCTACATTAGATGTTGCTTCATCTAGTATTAAGAATGGTGAATCCTCTATCATACCTCTTGCTATTGTAAGTAATTGTCTTTGACCTGCGGATATGCTATCATTATCTGATACTGTGCTATTATAGCCATCTGGTAATGTTTTAATAAAGTGATCTACTCCTACTACTTCACATACTTCTTTTACTTTTTTATCTGATACATTCTTTCTATTGTAAACGATATTTTCTTTGATAGTACCATTAAATAACCATGTATCTTGAAGAACCATAGTAAATAATTCATGAATATTTTCTCTAGTTAAATCTTTAATAGATATATCATCTATCTTTATATCGCCAGAGTTTATTTCATAGAACTTCATAAGTAAGTTTACCATTGTTGTTTTACCTGCACCGGTTGGTCCTACGATAGCTATCTTTTGACCAGGTTTTGCTATGGCACTAAAGTCTTTGATTATTATTTTATCTTCATTATAGCCAAATTTAACATGACTAAATTCAATCTTACCTTTTACTTTATCCCTCTCTAATTTTATTGTATCTTTTTCCATGGGCATTTCTTCTTCATCCAAAAATTCAAAAACTCTTTCTGATGCTGCTGCTACTGATTGCATGCTTGTCATGGCTTGAGCTATTTGAGAAAGTGGATTAGTAAACTGTCTTACATACATGATAAAAGCTACTATTACTCCAAAAGTTATTATTTCTTTTGATGCAAGAAGGGCTCCTACGATGCAGACACATACATAACCAAAGTTACCAATAAAGCCCATCATTGGATGCATAAGTCCTGATAAAAACTGACTCTTCCTGTTACACTCATATAATTTTTCATTTAATTTATCAAATCTTTCATTAGACTCATCTTTAGCATTACATGTCTTTAAAACATTAAGACCAGAATATGCTTCTTCAATATATCCATTTAAATTACCTAATTCTTCTTGTCTTTGGGTAAAGTATTTTTGTGATTTACCTAGGATAATAAACATAAAGACAAATCCAAAGATACTAGAAAGAATTGCTGTTAATGCTAAAATCCAATTAGTTACAAACATCATAATTATAGAACCAATAAATAGTGTTAATGATGATACGAGTGTTGCTAAACTTTGGTTTAGTGACTGAGCTATGGTATCAACATCATTTGTTATTCTAGATAGAATATCTCCTGATAAGTTATTATCAAAATATTTAAGTGGTAATTTATTTATTTTTTTAGATATCTTAGTCCTTAAATCTTTAGCATATTTATTTGATACTATTACCATTACTCTTCCTTGAATGAAATTAAATAATGAACTTAATATATAAATACTTGCTAGTATGATAACTATTTTCTTTACTCTATCCATATTCATTTTAGGATTGATTATCTTTTGGATACTATCTGGTAATGTTCCCATTATTTTATATATTTCATTTTTAGGAGTATCTTCTTTAAGACTACTCATAATAGTAATAAATTCTAATTTATCATCAGTAGTTACTTTTACTTTATCCACAGTACTTGTTGGTAATAAGATTCTTTTTACACTATCTGGTAATTCTTTTATAAATGAATAATCATTACCTTCCATATTTATATTAGATAATATTTTTAAGAAAGATATTTTATCTTCTTTAGTTATATTTATATCATTATATGTAGATTCTTCTAGTAATAATTTTAAGACACTATCAGGTAATTCTCCTAGATACTTCATAGTATTTTCTCTATCACTATTTATTTTTGATAATGCAGAATTAAATTGTAATTTATCATCACTAGAGATATCTGAAGTATTTACTTTATAAATAGTTGTTTCATTTATATTTAAACTAAGGATATTATTAATTACTTCTGGTAATTTATCTTTATTTAAGGTAGACAAGATATCTTCACTTAATTTGGTGGAATTCTCTGTATTTATAATTAGTCCTTTAGATATTTCATCAGTTAATATAGATAATCTATTAGGAGAAGATAATGCTAGCACTGCGGATAATCCTGCGAGTATTATTGATAAGAATATTTGGACTTTAAAACTTTTTAAACTAGAAGTTAATTTAGTAATAGCTTCGCCAAAGTTCTTTGGTTTTTCTGGTACTCCTCTTCCCATTGGACCTCTTCTTGGAGGACTGTTTCTTCTTTCTTTATCCTGCATTTTCTAACTCCTCCTTTGATACTTGTGATAAAGCTATTTCTTTATAGACATCACAAGTTTTCATTAACTCTTTATGTGTACCTATACCAACACATCTTCCTTTTTCTAGTACGATTATTTTATCAGCATTAAGTATTGTTCCTATTCTTTGTGCTACGATTAGATTAGTAGAACCTCCTGTATACTTTTTTAATTCTTTTCTTAGTGTTATATCAGTTTTATAGTCTAAGGCACTAAAAGAATCATCAAAGATATATATTTCTGGATTTCTAGCTATTACTCTAGCTATTGATAATCTTTGTTTTTGACCACCACTTACATTAGTACCACCACTTGCGATATGAGATTTTTCTTTTTTATCTAGTTTAGATACAAATTCATAAGCTTGGGATACTTTAAGAGCTTCTTCTAGTTTTTGCTTAGTTATTTTATTTTTTGATTTACCATAGTTGATATTACTTTCAACTGTACCAGAAAACATAACAGCTTTTTGTGGTACATATCCAATTATATTATGTAAATATTCTTCATCATAATCTTTTATATTGATTCCATTTATTAATATTTCGCCATCTGTTACATCATAAAACCTTGGTATTAGATTTATTAATGTAGATTTACCTGAACCAGTAGAACCAATAAAGGCCACTGTCTCTCCTTTATTTGCAGTAAAGTTAATATTTTGTAATATGTATTCATCAGCATCTGGATATTTAAATGATACATTTTTAAATTCGACAGTACCTGATAGTCCTGTTTTATTTTCTTTAACAAAACCATTTTCAATATTATTAACACTATCCATAACTTCATTTATTCTTTTAGCAGATACACTTGCTCTTGGCATCATCATAAAGATCATAGCAAGCATTAAGAAGGACATTATTACTTGCATAGCATATGATGAAAAGACAATCATATCGCCAAATAAAACTATTTTATCAGATAGTCCAGCATTATTTATTAGAATGGCTCCAACAAAATAAATAGATAATGTTAATCCATATAATACTAAAGACATAATTGGACTAAGAAAATTAAAAGCTTTTTGATTAAATAATTGATTATTAGTTAAATCATTATTTACTTTTTCAAATTTATTTTCACTATACTTTTCAGCATTAAAAGCTCTTACTACTCTAATACCAGATAAATTTTCTCTAGATACTCCATTTATTCTATCGATTAAATCTTGAATTATTTTGAATTTTGGCATAACAATAGACATAATTATTCCTATTGATATAAGAAGGATTACAACCGCTAGGGCTGTTAAAAAACTCCACTGTAGACTTTTACCTAATATCTTAGTAACGGCCCATACTGCCATTACTGGAGACTTTATCATTAAATGAAGTCCCATGGATAATAATATTTCCATTTGGGTAATATCGTTAGTAGTTCTAGTAATTAAACTACTTACTTTGAATCCTTTTATTTTTTCTTCCGGAAGTTCTTCTACTTTCTTAAATACTTTTTCTCTTGTACGATATGAGAAAGAAGAAGCCACAAGGGATGAAAAATATCCTATAATAACTGCGGATACTAAACTACCAAAAGCACATAGGAGCATGTATCCACCTTGTCTTAATATATCACTCATACTTGCTCCTTTAGTTTGAACAAGTTGTGTAATATTAGACATATAATCAGGCATTTTAAGTTCTAACCATACTTGAAGTACCACTAATAATGCACAGATAATAGCATATAATATATCTTTCTTTCTTAAATTCTTTAATAATTTAAACATATTTACCTCCACTTTATATACTATGATTAATATTTATAATTATCAACGTTATAAATTATATCATGAATAAATATAGATAGTCAATTGATGGTTTATAAAATATTAACTTCATAAAACAAAAGATAACTATTGTATACTTCCGTATACTTTTAAGTTATCTACTTTTTCTATTTTTACTTTGACGATATCATTATTATTTAAATTAGTATTAGATACTATTACTGGTATAAAGTTAGATGTATGAACAATAGTGTCTCCATTATTATGGTGTTCTACTACTCCATCATATACTTTACCTATTTTGCTTTTATAATACTTAATTTCATATTCACTTGATAATTCTAATATAGTATGAACTCTTTCTTTTTTTATTTCAGAAGATACTTGTTCATCCATTCTATCAGCAGGAGTTCCTTTTCTTCTGGAATATGGAAAGGTATGTATTTTAGTAAAGCCTATCTTCTTTAAAGTATCTATTGTTTCATTAAAGTCTTCTTCTGTTTCATGTGGAAAACCAACAATTAAATCAGTAGTTAAAGATATTTCTGGTATTTCTTTTAGATTATCGATCATAGATAGAAACTCTTCTTTATTATATCTACGATTCATTAGTTTTAATATTTTATTACTACCTGATTGAATTGGTACATGTAAGTGCTTTGCCATGATATTATTTTCTTTTAATAGTTTTATAATACCTGGGGTTATTTCATTTATTTCAATTGATGATAGTCTTATTCGAAAGATACCTGGTATTTGAACTAGTTTTGATAGAAGTTCTTCAAGAGAAGAATTTATATCGATGCCATATCTACCAGTATGAATACCTGTTAGTACTATTTCTTTATAACCATTATTTACTAAGTTTGTTACTTCATTTATAACTGATTCTAATTTCTTACTTCTTACTCTACCTCTAGTATAAGGAATAATACAATATGAACAAAAGGCATTACATCCATCTTGGACTTTGACAAAAGCCCTTGTATGATTTTCAAAAGAATGGATTTCCATGTCTTCGAGTTCTACTTTAGATAAATCGTATATTAGTTTTTTCTTTTCTTTTTTTTCAAAGTAATCATCTATAAGTTCTATTATCTTTGACTTGTCTTTATTTCCTAAGATGATGTCTGCTTCTATGTCATCTGAACTTACTTGACTGTAGCAGCCCATTACAATAATACAAGCCTTTGGACTAGTCTTTTTTGCTCTGTTAATTATTTTTCTAGATTTTTTATCACTTTCATTTGTTACTGAACATGTATTAATGATATAGATATCTGCCTTTGAATCAAAATCAACTATTTCATAATTATGTTCTTTTAATAAATTAGTAACATACTCTGATTCGTAGATATTTACTTTACATCCTAAACTATATATTCCTACTTTCATATACTTCACTTCCAAACATCAATATTTTATCATAAATAGTTAAAGAAAAAAAGATAAATAGCTTTATCTTTTATTAAAATATTCATCATACCATACTAGGAAGGAATAGATAGTCCATATTTTTCTACTATTATCTTTCTTTCCTTTTTTATGTTCATCTAATAGTTTGATTATTTTATTTGGTTTAAAGAACTCTCCTGATTTAGAGAATGTTTCTTTTACTATATTATATGTATCTTCTTCTTTTAGCCAGTCTCTTATTGGTACTGGAAAACCTAATTTCTTTTTATTTGACCATTTTTCTGGTAAGATATCATGAGCAACTTCTCTAAATAAATATTTTGTCTTTCCATTTTTTATTTTATACTTAGTAGGTAATTTTCTTACTGTATCTATTAATACTCTATCTAGAAATGGTACTCTAACTTCTAAGGAATTGGCCATTGACATTTTATCTGCTTTTAGAAGGATATCTCCGATTAACCAAAAATTGAAATCAATATATTGCATTTTTGTAACTTCATCATAATCTCTTGCTCTATTATAATATTGTCTTGTTAAATCTTTAAATGTTGTTGGTTTAGTCTTGTAGTTCAATATTTTTTTTGTTTCTTGTGGTTCAAACATAAAGGCATTACCAACATAACGATCTTTTAATTCGTGACTTCTTCTATAAATAAAATTAAAGCCAGTGTGATGTCTAAATGGATATACTATAATGCCTAAGAATCTTCTTAGTTTATATGGGATTTTATAATACCAACTTACAGAATATGGTTCGTGGTAAATATTATATCCACCAAATATTTCATCTGCTCCTTCTCCTGATAAAGCTACTTTTACATTTTTTGATGCGATATTTGCAACAAAGTATAATGCAATTGCAGAAGGATCTGCTAGTGGTTCATCCATTAAATACTGAATATTACTAAAATTATCAAAATATTCTTTTTTACTTATTTTTTTACTAATATTTTTTACATCTATCATTTTAGATAATTCTTTAGCATAATCTATTTCACTATAATTTTTATTATCCCAACCTACGGTAAATGTTTTATCTACTTTACTAGCAGTAGCTACAAATGAAGAATCAACGCCACTAGATAAGAAACTACCTACCTCAACGTCAGATACTTTATGGGCTTTTATTGAATCATCTAGAAGATTCTTTATTTCTTCTTTCCATTCTTCTTCAGTCTTAGTATCATCTTGTTCAAATTTAATACTATAGTACTGATTAATTGTTAATTTTCCATCTTTATATTTAAAATAATGCCCTGGTCTTAATTTATATACATCTTTAAAGAATGATTCCTCTCCAACACTATATTGAAATGTCAAATAGTCTTCAAGCATCTCTCTATTTAATTCCTTCTTGAAATTGGGATGAGCTAAAAAACTTTTTATTTCGCTTCCATACATAAATTCATCATCTGTTATGTAATAATATAGTGGCTTTATTCCATAAAAATCTCTTGCTCCAAATAATTCTTTTTTTTCTATATCATATATTATGAATGCAAACATACCTCGAAGCTTATCCAAAAGTGATTCTCGATATTCTTCGTAACCATGTAGTAATACTTCAGTATCGGCATTGGTACTAAATTTATGACCTTTACTTATTAAATCATCTTTTAGTTCTTGATAATTGTATATTTCACCATTCATGAAAACTAATTTTGTTTTATCTTCATTATAGATTGGTTGATCTCCACCTTTTAAATCTATTATCGATAATCTTCTAAAACCTAGAGCTACATCTTCATCAACATAGTATCCATCGGAATCTGGCCCTCTATGTTTTATTAAATTAGCCATATCTTTTATTATTTTCTTTTTGTTTTTTGATTTATCTATAAATCCTACTATTCCGCACATATTATACCTCATTTCTTTACATATTTAGTATAACACAAAAAAAGAGAAACTAGTATATTTTCTCTTGTTAATTATTAAAAACTTTCTTTATTTTTTAAATCTATCTTTATAAGTACAGTGCTTACATATATCTAGATAACATTTTCTATTTTGAAAATTATTTATTGTATTTTTATATTTATTACTTTCTATTATTTCTTTTAAAGTAGTATTATAAATATTTCCTAAATTAGAATGTCCTTCTCCATCTAAACAGCAGATTATTACTGTACCATCGGATAAAATAGCAATATGAGATTTACCTCCTAGGCAATAGCCATCGGTATTATTGTTATTAGTTATATCTGGCCATTCAAATTTATCATCTAAACTTAAATATATTTTATCTTTTAATTTTATGTTATTTTTTATTTCATCTATTTGATATTTATCTTTAATTGTATCTAGATATTTTTTTGTTTTATTATCCATTAATCCTTTATCTAAAGTCCAAAATCTTAAACTTATATAGGGGTATTTTAGTTTATCTATAGAATATAAAATATCTTCTAAATAATTTTCTTTATTATTCTCACTATGTAGAGATATATTAATTTGATAAATATTATCGTAATTATTTAATATATTTAATTTATCTTTTAGAAAGACTCCATTAGTAGTTATACATACTTTTTTATTATATTTTTTGGTTAACGATAATACTTTATCTAAGTCTTTATGAATTAATGGTTCTCCTTTTACATGGAGATATATATAATCGGTATAATTATTTATTCTTTGTAATATTATAGAGAATTCTTCTAATGTCATTTCTTTTCTTTGCCTTTTTGTTTTACTACAAAAGGAACAATTTAGATTACATATATTTGTTATTTCAATATATATTTTTTTAAATTTCATATTTACTCCTTAATGAAAATAAATTCTATTATTTAGAATTTACTTTACTATATTTACAATAATCTTTTATTTTGCAATTACAACAATCTGGTTTGATACTCTTACATTTATATCTACCAAAGAAGACTAATTGATGATGAACTTTACTCCATTTTTCTTTTGGTATTTTTTTCATTAATTTTTGTTCTACTTCTAGGACGGTATCATTTTCTTTAGCAAGATTTAATCTTTTACTTACTCTTTCAACATGGGTATCTACCGCTATTGAGGGTTCATTATATATAACAGATAAAAATACATTAGTTGTTTTTCTTCCTACTCCTGGTAAGCTTTCTAAATAAGTTCTGCTATTTGGTATTTCTTTGATATGATCATTAACTAATTTAGTTGTTATTTCTTTAATATAGATACTTTTCTTTTTATAAGTACCAATTGGTTTTATTATTTCTTCAATATCTTTAATATTGGCACTTGCTAATTTATCTAATGAATCATATTTTTTAAATAATACTTTATTTACTTCATTTACTCTTTTATCAGTTGTTTGAGTGGACATTACAATTGCTAATAATAATTCATAATCTTTAGTGTATTTTAATTCACATATAGCATTTGGATATAGTTCATCTAAATAATTTAATATATTATTAATCATCATTTAACCAATCATAGTGAAAGATATCTTTTACTTCTTTTTTACTTTCACGATATTTTTCTTTAGCATTCATAACATCTTCTTTGGTTTTATAACCTTTTTTACGCCAATCATATAATATTTTTTCGATATATCTAAAACTATTCGCTCCATTATATACGGCTTCTTTTAAGCCTTCTAGTATTAATTCATGAGGTATATTGTCATCAATCCAACCTTTAATTATTTGACATTCTAAAGGGGATATTGTTCTACCAAATTCTTTTTCAAATATTGAGTATAAATCACTATTATCTATTGTTTTTTCTTCATTATTATTATTCATTATTATTCCTAATATTTTTTTATATAATAAATCTAATGATATATATTCTTCTCTTTTACCTTCTTTATTTTTTTCAACTGATATGGATAGTATTTTCTTTTCATTTAAGTTATTTAATAATTCCATAACTTTATATTTATCCATACCTAATGAACTAGCAACATCTTCAGGATTGTATATTATTTTATCACCTTTATCGATAATATATATTAGTACTATTAATTCTTCAGAAGTTATTCCAATTCTTAAATAATAGTTAAATAAAAATCTTGGTAATACTATTGGTTTTTCTTTTAATAATCTTTCTACTTCTTCCATTTAATTACCTCCTACTGTAGAAGAAAAGATAAGAGATAAATCATCAGTATTATAATAATTATATTTTAGACTATTCTTTTTTCTTATTTTTTCTTCATAATATAGATTGTTTCTTTTATATACTATTGGTAAGTTTCCTTCTTTTACTAATTCTTTGGAAAATACTTCTTCATAGTTTAAATCTAATACTATTACTTTATTATCTATTTTTACTACATAATAGTTACTATCTTTATTTAGATAATTAATATTTTCTAATTTGGTATTTTTATAGATTGCATCTAATAATTCTTCTTGATATTTTTTATTTTTTAATGGTGGTACTAGTATAATTAAAAATATTGATATAATTATTAGTAATAGAACTATTATAAGTATTATTATTTTTTTCTTCACTAGCATCACCTTCTTAATTAAGAGTAATTATTTATTATAAATTCTTTTATTTCTTCTTTATTATTATTTAATTTATTATTTAAAATATTTATTTCGATATTCTTCATTATTTCTTTAATATATTTACCAGGCTTTTTATTTAATATTACTGGTATTTCACTAGCATTTATATCTATTTCTTTTTTTGATTTAATTGGAATATTATTATACATAGTATTTAATTTTCTTTTTGATATTCCTTTAATATCGGCATATACAGTACATAAATATAATCCGTATTTATATAATAAATAATTATCTATTTTTTCATTACTTAGTAATTCTCTTAATAAAAGCATTTGTTCTTTTTCTACTTTCGTAAAGGGATAGATATCATCTACTTCTAATTGACACCATATACCTATTAAATCAGTGCAGATGGTTATCATAGATAATCTACTTATATCTAAAGCATTTGTTAAATTTAAATCTATTAGTAATTTAATTCCTTTTTCTTTATTTGTAGAAGAAAATATTTTATCTAGTTCTTCTTTTTTTCGATTCATTGATAATTTCTTTAATAAGTAACTATATTTTGATAAATAATGTTTAGTTTTCTTATCTATTTCAAAATTTAAGATAGTAGCAAATCTAATACATCTTAATATTCGAAGGGCATCTTCTTTTATTCGATATTTTGGATTTCCTACCGTTTTTAAAATTCTTTTATCGAAATCTTCCTTTGCTCCTAAAATATCAATTATATTACCTTCTTTATCTATACAAAATGTATTAATAGTAAAATCTCTTCTTAATAAATCTTTCTTAATATTTTTAATATATTTTATTTTTACTGGTCTTCGATTATCTTCATATTTTATTTCTTTTCTAAAAGTTGTGACATCAAATTTATATCCTTTATATGCAATAACAATACTTCCATATTGAGTATCTGAAACAATAACATTTTCAAATATTGATAATAATTCTTTAGGAGTAGCACTAGTGCATATATCTATATCATTTGTTTTATATCCTAGTAATTTATCTCTAGGGAAGCCTCCAACTATATAGGATTCATATCCTTTTTCATTTAATATATTAAGTATTTCTAAAGCTTTTTCTTCCATTACTCCTCCAATAATATTTTACTAGATTTATTATAAAAAGTCTACCTAATTATAGTCTTTATATAAGAAAAATGGCCAAGTTTTTAACCTAGACATTATTATTTATTCATTATATTAGAATATCATTGATGACTTTTTTTGTTTTACAAATTCCGCATTCATTTCAGCAACTAATCTTCCCTCTCCCCATGTTAAAAGAGGTTCATTATTATTTTGCATATGCTTGTATAGTTTAGTTAGTACAAAGTATTTAGCATATTCTTCACTATAGCTGTCACTTTCAATCGATAATTGTTTATCCTGCGTTTTTTCTGTACTTTCTTTTATTTTTTCAAGACATCTTTTAATATTATCGTCAAGTTGCTTTTCTTCAAAAAGCTGCAAGGCACAAATATCAATATCAAGCAAAATATCTTCTTGTTTTTCCTGAGAATGTGCAGAGCATCTAAATGCTATTTGTCTTATTTGTTCTTCATTTAAGTTAGGATATCTTTCTAAAATAATTTTGCTTATTGACTTAACAAAATTTTCTTTTTGTTCTTGCCTATATTTTCTCATTTCCTCAGAATTATCCCCATAATTGTAAAATACACCATTTAAAAGTACTTGGTCATTTTCATGAACCACACCATGACTACATGATTGAAACTGACGCATTAATTTGAATTCTTCAGTATTTAATATTTCATTGCTATAATCGTGTTCGATCATTTTGTTACCTCCATATTTTTAATATATCATATTTTTTACCAAAAATCAGCAGTTTTATGAAAATTACTAAAATATTTATATATATCAGCATATTCTTGTAAAAGAGTATCCGCTGACTAATTTATTAACCCGTTAGCAAAGCGATAAAAAAAGAATACATAAATTATTTGTATTCTTTTCTTTGACTATTAATCATTTCTATAAACTCTTCAGTACTTACAGTAGTAGTTTTTTCTTCTCCATATTTTCGATATGTTACAGTATTATTATCTCTTTCGTTATTACCAAGTACTAGAGTATATGGTATTTTTCTAGTTTGTGCTTCTCTTATTTTATAGCCCATCTTCTCATCTCTAGAATCTAGCTCTACTCTAAAGTTATTTTCTTTTAATAAATTAAATACTTTATCAGAATATTCTAAATGATATTCATTATTTACGGGTACTATTTCTATTTGAACAGGAGATAACCACAATGGTAATGCTCCTTTTGTTTCTTCTAATACAAAAGCAGTAAATCTATCAAATGTTCCAAAAATAGCTCTATGTAATACTACTGGTACTTGTTTATTACCTTCACTATCAATATAACTTAGTTCAAATCTTCTTGGTAATAAGAAATCTAATTGACAAGTAGATAATGTTATTTCAGGTCCTACGGCTGGTTTTACTTCAACATCTAATTTTGGTCCATAAAAGGCTGCTTCTCCTACTGCCTCAAAGTATTCTACTCCTAGAGTATTTAATACTTCTCTTAATTTACTTTCAGCATTATTCCACATCTCATCATCATCAAAATATTTTTCTTTATCTTCAGGATCACGAAGGGATAATCTAAATTTATAATTAGTAATTCCAAAATCTTGATATACATCTAATATTAACTGTACTACTTTTTTAAATTCTTCTCCTATCTGTTCAGGCGTTACAAATAAGTGTGCATCATTTTGACACATACATCTTACTCTTTCTAATCCTTTTACAGCTCCGGATGCTTCATAACGGAAATCAGTAGCAAATTCTCCAATTCTTATCGGTAGTTCACGATATGAATGTAGTTTATTTTTATACACGAGCATATGATGTGGACAATTCATTGGTCTTAGAACAAATTCTTCCTCATCTACTTTCATAGAAGGGAACATATTTTCCTTATAATGATCCCAGTGTCCACTAGTCTTATATAGGTCTACTGTTCCAACACATGGTGTATAAACATGAACATAACCTAATTTTTGTTCTTTAGCATAAATATAATTTTCTAATTCTTTTCTTATTAATGCCCCATTTGGAAGCCATAAAGGCATTCCCTTACCTACTAAATCATCGGACATAAAGATGTCTAGTTCTTTTCCTATTTTACGATGATCACGATTTTTTCTTTCTTCTAATTCATTTAAATAATCATTTAAATCTTCTTCAGTTCTAAAACATACTCCATATATTCTTTGAAGCATTTTATTTTTAGAGTCACCTTTCCAATAAGCTCCGGAAAATTTTATTAATTTGAAATATTTTAGTTCTTTTACGGTATCAACATGTGGCCCACGACAAAGGTCCGTAAAGTTTCCTTGGGTATAACAAGATATCACGGTACTTTCTTCATCCATTCTTGATATTAAATCAACTTTATATGGATCATCCTTAAACATATTTAAAGCTTCGTCTTTACTTATTTCATGTCTTACGATTCTTTTACCATCTTTAGATAGTTTCTTCATTTCTTTTTCGATTTTAGGCAAATCCTCTTCCGTAATAACTTTATCACCTAAATCAATGTCATAATAAAAGCCTTCTTCAATTACTGGTCCTACCCAAAACTTTGCTTCAGGATATAAGTGTTTTACTGCTTGAGCCATTAAATGGGCACAAGAGTGATTTAATTTATTCAAATCAATGTTTTCTTTGATATTTATCATAATTATTTCCTCCTATTATGTTTGTTTATTTTATTTCTTATTCTTGTTTTTTTCTTTCTATCATAACGATTATATGCATTTTGAAAACTATTATAAACTGTTGTTTCTAAATGATAATCACTTAATATTGCATCAATTATTGGTACATATCTATCATATTTACCCATAAGTTGATTTTTAAGTTCTAGTAACCTACTTAAACTTAATTTTGCTAAATCTATTTGTTTGTCTACTAGCATATTATTAATTATAACGTCCACTGTCATATTAGTATTCATTTTATAACCTCCTCCCAAATATAAAAGACCAAATATAAAGGAGTGCATAAGCACGGTACCATCCTTCTTTGGTCTTGATTATTGTTAACGACTATTAGCCGGTCTTACTTTTTATAAGACACTCAAAGGTAGTAATTATATATTTTTATTATTAGCTTACACCGAATGCTAACTCTCTTTAAATAAAAGATAAATAATCATGTCCTTCTCATTGATTTAAATATACTATTATTATAGTGCTTGTTTTCATGTTTGTCAATCTTCTCATAATGTTTTTTCACACTTCTCATAATGTTTTTCCGATTATTCATCTAATAATTCTATATAAGTATAATCATTGTTAATTCCATCAACTAGTAAAGGAATATTAAAGCGAGATATTTTTTTTATAAATTCAGTAAATGTTAATTTAAAATAGTTAGTTTCATATATTAATAATTCTTCAATATTCTTTATTCCTATTTCTCTCATATACAATATTATTTTTATACAATTATCTTTATTACATGACAAATTATATAGTGATGATTCTTGATTTTCTGTAATTATTTTACTTATTGTATTATTAGATATATCTATCTCTTTTAAAAAATCTATCATTTTAATTCTACCCCTTTATTTTGGATTATTATTGTATTTAGAACATTATCAATTTTATCACACATTTCTTTAGTAAAAATACTATTTTTAAATATACTATATCTTAATCCTTCAAAATTATCTTCATTATATTCTCTTAAAATACTTTCATAATATCTTAATACTTTTTTTCTTGATACTATTATTCCATCAATATTATACCTATAGTCATCTATTTTAAATTGCTCTAAGGCATTTATATAGTTACTTTGTTTAATCAATTCATTTGTTAACGAAGGATTAATCTTTCCAAAATCAGATAATATATTAGGGTGATATTCTCCTACTAAAGAAGATTTATTACTATCTGTCATATCAAATAGTTTACTTGTTAGGGAAGTTATCTCTCCTTTAAACTTATGAGTACCACCATAAAATAGTGAACTATGGCTTCTTCCTTCTTGTTTACTTTTTATTATTCTATAAAACATAATATCATTAGGATTTAAAATTAATCTAGTTGGATTATGTAAAGCATAATCTTCAAAATATTCAACTTCGATAAACTGATCTATAGTTCCTTGAATATCTGATGATTTTAATACTGTTAATTTTTCTTCGTATATTTCTAATGGAATGCTATAATAGGCTAAGTTTTGGATATTTTCTTTTACTTTATTACTTGAATAAGTAAAGGCTTCGGGTGATTTAACAGAGGCTCTTTTTAAATCTAGGCCAATATTTTTAAATAATTCTCTATTAGATAAATAATTGTTATATGATGAAAGTACTATTCCTATCTTATTACTGGCTAATTTATAATATTTTTGATTTTTAATAAAGATAGAATTTTCTTTTAAATAGTTTTGGAATATTTTATTTACATCATATACTTCTGCTTCATTTATTGTTCTTGCTCTTTTTGGTGTACTTTTTATATCTTCTTTAATATTATTTATAATATTATTTAGTATTTCACTATCAGAAAAAGTTAATAACCTACTGATACTAGAGCCTCTTTCACTTATATTTAAAGATATACGATTCTTTTGTATTAGGCCTAGCATTTTATCCATTTCATCAAAATTAGCATAAGAAAGAATTATTTCTTGATCTTCTTTTTTTAAATTTTTAAATTTTAGTTCGTATTTATTAAATAATAGAATTACTTCACTTTCATTTAAGTTTGTTCTTTTAGTATCTGTTATTACCTCCTTTTTTGGTGCTTCTTTTTTACTTTCTTTTTCACTATTATTTTGGTTTTCAATTACTTTATTTATATTAGCATTAGATTTTAAAACCACTTCAATTAAAAGACTAACTTTTTGCATTTCATCTATATAATCTATTTTTTTAAGGTAACTAGATATTTCGTCTAATTTTTCACATTTAAAGTATTTTCCTTTTAATAAATTATTTAAGTCTTCTATTACATTATTTATTTTTTTTATTTCATTTCTTTTAATTTCTAATTCTGGTTTACTTTTATTTATTTCTTTTTGTTTCTCTTCTATTTTAATTAAAATATCATTAAGAGTATTTCTTATATATTCTTCTTGCTTATCATTAACTTTTAATTTATTTTTATAAAATTTGGAATATAATTTTAATTTATTAAGAGCGTTACTATCTAATTTATTTGCTAGTAGTTCTCCTAGTAGATTTAAATCTAAATCAACAATACTTTGGGGATTACTAACTACCTTTTTGGTATCCTCTTTTAATGATAATAATGGAGTGTTAAATTTATTTTCTATTTTTTCGATTTCTTCTTTTAAATGGTCAATCTTATCATGTGAAAGAGAAATAAATTCTTCTATTTTCATCTTGTTTCCCCCTTTCTTGCATTTAATGGTTCAAATGGATTAGATATAATGCTACTGCTAATTGTATATCCTTCATCAATTAGTTTTATTAATTTTTCTTGTGATTCTTTATCCATATTTTTAGTGCTAAATAGGTTTATTATATCAAAAATATTAAATATTTCGTTTTTCATTCTATTATTTAGTTCACTATGTCTTCGATCATTTTTAATACCTGAACCCACTACTAAATAGATTTTGAATCTTTTTTCTAGATTATATGATTCAGATATTTTGTTTCTTGCTTCACTAGATAGTGGGATTTCCATATATACAATCATGCTACGAGTATCTGATTTTCCTGATGATAGATAATAAGGTGACAAGGCATCAATACTTGTAACACCAACTTCTTCTCTTTTTCCACTAACTTTTTCTTTCTTTTTTAATTGATTTATTAATTCTGCTACCTTTTTCATTACTATTTTTTGACTTGACATTATTTCTTTTTGATCTTCTACTAAATAGTTTTCATTATTTGATGAATTTGTTAAATAGATAACAATATTTCGATCTTGAGCTTGGTCACTTATAATGTCTAGTTCTTCACTATCTTCGGCTAATTCTATTTCCTCTTTTTGATCTTCTTTTATATTATCTATTTTGGTAAGAGTATTTCTTATTTTGTTTATTATTTCCTCAATATCTTTTTGATACCTAACAATGCCATTTTCTTCTTTAATATAATAATCTTCTTTCATTGATTTTATTGTTAAATATTCGTTCATTTGGTCTATTAATTCTTCTCTTATCAAGATGTATTTTTGAATTTTTTCGATTGGATATTTATCACTTAAATTACGGGCATCATCAATATTTCCTTCTTTAATAAGTCCTTTCATACTTGTAATTATATTTAATTCTTGTATTGGTAATCTTTCAATTTCACTTATAGAAGCTAGATGTGCTCCTATTTGCTTTATTTCTTCATTTGTTAGTGACTTTTCTTCAATTTTCTTTTCTTTTTTCTTTGCTTCTTTTTTGACCTTTTTCTCTTCACTATTTGTAACCACTGATTCTTCTTTTACTGCTTTTATCATACTTTGTCTTAGATTCATTACATGTTTTCCAAAAGCAGTAATTAGGTCTAATTTAGTATTTTCATCAAAAGTAGTATACTTAATTATATTTAGAATATCTTTTAATTCTTCATCAGTTATATTTTCTCCTACTATAGAATCATTAGTAATATAGGATAAATATTTTTCTAGATTGGGATTTTTATTTTTTATTCTGCTTTCTAATTTACTAACATCTGATTCTAAAAGGCTCTTTTGGGTTTCTAAAAATCTTTTCATAGACTTATAGTTGTTTTTTATAGTTTCAATTTGAGGTTCTTTTTCATCTAAATTGTCATAAAATATTTTTATCATATTAATGTTATTTATTACGCTTTCAGCGGTTGCTTCGTCAAATAGTTTTGATAAAAATTCTTGAATTCTAGCCAGTTCTTCATTACTAATATTCATGACATTTTTTTCATCAATTAAATATAGTGTGGCTCCCAATTGTTTTATTTGCTCTCTATATAGTTCTATTTCTTGTTCACTTTTTTTACTATTATTTATTAAATCTTCAATGTGTTTTCTTAGTTTACCCAAAATAGTCATAATGCACCTCTTTCTACTTCTTATCCTTTATTTAAATTATAACATATTCCCAATAAAAAAGAAAGATTATTTTACCTTTCTTATTTCATCAATTAGACTTATTACATCATTATAATTTTCATCAAATAATTCTAGTCTATAACTCTTAATTCCAATTTTTTTATAATATTTTATATTATCTAAATAATTAATATTTTTATGATGCATAATATGGGTTAAACAATTTTCATGTAATATTGGATATCTATTATTATGAATATCCTCTAGAAAATATTTATCTTCTTTTTTACAAGGACATAATCCTATTTCTTTTATAGGGCAAGACTTAGTTAGCATTAGTTCTATTCTTCCATATATAATTAATTCTATTTTATCTTTTAATAAATCATCTAAGTTATAATAATCAATTTCTGGAGATAATGTTATTCTATGTACATTATGATCTATTAAGTACTTAATACTATGATTATTTACAATATTTAGATAATAATCACTTACGATATTATGTTTATTATCATTATATTTGTGAATACCTCCTAGTTCGGTTACTAGAATATTTTTAGTATTATAATTATACTCTTTATTAACTCTTGGTAATCTTAAATAGATATTATTTATATTTTTATATTCTTCATATAAAGTTCTATCTACATATATTCTATCTATTTTACTATCTAATGCTGCCTTTACTTGTTCTTTAGTTCTAGCAAGTACTGATATTTCGTAATTATAATTTTTTTCTTCTATATAGTCTATCTTAGTATTTATATTTGTTTTATTTACTTTTATTTTAGTTCTCTCTTTTATTAGATTATCAATTAGTAATCTTCTTACTTCATTTAATGATTTCATATTTACAAAGATATTATCATCCATATTGATAGTTATATCTTTAGTTATAAAAGGAGTATTTCCTAATTTAGTTAGTTTTTCTTTTATTTCTTCTTTACTAGTAGGTCTATTTATGGATTTTTGTACTTCTATTAATGTATTTACTTTATTATTTTTATCATCGATATATGATACCTCTAATAGATTATTCTTTTGTACTACTTCGATACTTACTTTTATTTTCTTTAAACTAGTACTTAATATTTGTTTTTCTAAATAAGTACTTGATGTTTTTACTACTACATCTTTATCTTTTAAATTTATTTTATTATCTAGATAAATAATACTATTAGAAGATGCTTTATTTATTAATAATCCTTTTTCATTATATATCATGTTAGCTATCATACCTAGATTATTATTTTTAAATCTTATGCCATCTTCTTGATATAAATCTTTATTTAATTTTATCTTTATTTTTTTAGAGGTTACTTCTAGTACTATACCTATTTCTAATCCTTGATGATTAGATGAAAAGGTATTCATTACTTTATCATTAAATAAATAACCATTTGTAAACTCTCTATTAAATAATATTTTTAATGTATCTATATCTTCTTCAGTAATTAGATAATTATTATTGTTTATTACATTATCAATTAATTTACGATATATTCTTGTTACAAAGCCTACATAAGCAGGAGATTTCATTCTACCTTCAATTTTAAAACTAGTAATACTAGAGTTTACTAAGTCTTCAATTCTATTAGTAGTATTTAATTCTTTAGTACTAAGTAAATACTTTTTATCTGTTTCAATATACTTATCATTTTTTATTAATTTAAAAGGCATGCGACATGATTGAACACACTCTCCACGATTTCCACTTCTTCCACCATTTAGACTACTAAAAAGACAGCAGCCAGAATATGAATTACATAATGCCCCATGAATGAAAACTTCTTTTTCTAGAGTATTAGGTAGTTCTTCTATTTCTTTTAAAGATAATTCTCGATCTAATACTAATCTTTTAACATTTAATTCTTTTAAAACTAAAATATTTTCATTATTATGATTATGCATTTGAGTAGAAGCATGTATTTCAATGTCTGGAAAGTTTTTTCTTACTAAGGATATCATACCAATATCTTGCATAATAAGAGCATCAACACCAATACTATATAAATATTCAATATATGATAAAAAATCTTCTACTTCATTTTGATAGATAATGGTATTTACTGTTATATATATTCTTACGCCATATAAATGACAATAATCTACAGCTTCTTTTAGTTCTTCTTTTGTAAAATTACCAGCATATGCTCTTGCTCCAAATAATTTACCTCCTAGATAGACAGCATCCGCACCATTTTGTACGGCAGCTTTAAGACACTGTATATTCCCTGCGGGACTTAATAATTCTTTCATACTACACCTCTTTTCTTAAACATTATACCATAACATAAAATAAAATGTACTGACAAAGTACATTAGTAATTAAGATGTAACAGTTTCTTTTAATTCTTCAATCATTTGTTTTTTGATTTTATCTATATCTGTAAAAAACAAGTTTATACCATTTTCTTTAATCTTTAACATACTATAAAAATTATTTAATATTCTTTTTTGTAGTAATGTTGGTACCTTAGCAGGGGCCCCATTAACAATATGAACATGGTCTATATACTTTTCTAAAGTAGGAAAAGCATTTTGAATTAATATTGCCTGCTTTTTCTCCAAAAACTCATCAATAATAATAGAGTTGCAAAAACCATATCTTTTAACTTTACTATCTACTATTTTTTGATATTTATCTACTTTAGAACTGATAGGAATAAACCATAGTATATCCTTTTCTTTAATAGTAAAATATGTTGGTCGCTTTTTACCTCTTTCATGATTAGTCATTAAACTATCATCATTTACAATATCAAAAAACTCATCTATAATATGATATAAATATCCTGTTTGTACTTTCATCTTATCAACCTCTAAGTCCGTATTATATCATAAGCAAAAAGAAAATTCTACCAATTTGATAGAATTTTCAAAAATATTTACAATCGGGATCATTTATTACTCGCAAGCCACCCGTAAGCGAGAAACATTGACAATCGGGATCATTTATTACTCGCAAGCCACCCGTAAGCGAGAAACATTTACATGTTATGCATTCTTTCAAATGCAAATATAATATATCATAATAGTTATCAAAAGTCAACAAAAGAATGCACCTTCTGACAAAAGTACATTCCCAAGTTTAATGAATAACTATCATAAATTACTGTCAGGTAATCAATAATAGTCTCCTATCAAATGAGTTTCTTCTCTCAAACATATATGTTTGTCTAATATTTCTGATAAGAATTAAAGTCTCTACTTTAATACCCATTTAAAACTTGCATCCCACAATTTTTTTAAATATACCAATTTTTTCTTAACTCATTGAGTATATTTTTCTGATTACAATAATTATTTGTGTATGCTATCTATTAGACAATTTCATTGTACATTTTTTGTAAATATTTGTCAAGTGATTTGAAAAGCTTTTTTCAAGATGGTAATAGATATTATATTTAGTAATAATACTATTATATATAAAAGTGTTTATACTTAGTACTTAAGTTTCTTTTCAAAGAAAAGAAGAAAAAAGATAAAAAAATTATTTATTTTCTATCTTTTCTAGTATTTCTTTTATCTTTCTAAAACGATGATTTAATCCTGATTTAGTAATAGTAGTACCCGTTTCTAATGATATAATATCGGCGAGTTCTTGTAGAGAACTTTCTTTATATTTCATACGATATTCAATTACTTCTTTTAATTTATCATCTAATAAATCGACCATATCTAATTCATATAATTTTTCAATATCTTTTATTTGTTTAGAAGCCGTCATAAAGATCTTATCGGTATTAGCCTGCTCGCAGTTGTTTAAACGATTAGTCATATTCTTATGATCTCTATATATTCTGATATCTTCAAAGTACATAACAGCAGAAAAAGCTTTTATTACTCTTAGAAAATCAGATATTTTTTCAGCTTCTTTTATATAGACGGTATAATTTTTTTCTCTTTTGATTACTTTACTATTTAAATCAAAAGTATTTAAAAGTCTACTTATAAACTCAGTATATTCTTTATCATCTAGAATAAATTCTAAGTGATATCTAGATGTCTTTGGATCATTTACAGAACCTGATACAATAAATACTCCTCTTAAATAGGCTCTTAAACTATCTTCATCAGATATTAAGTATTCTTTTGGTATACTTAAGTATTTATTATTATCATATATTGATAAGTCTTCGAGTAAATCTCTAGTTTTATTTTTTATATTTAGAATATAAGTGAATCCCTTACCTAGTTTTTTATTTCTTACGGTTATACTTGGTGTTATATTATAGATATTTTTTATTAATTTAAAAGTTCTTCTTGCTACAGAATTATTTTCTATAGTAATATTAATAGATTTATCTGAAATAGAAGCTGCTACTCTTATTATCGCCGATAATTCAGATATATCTTCTAATTTTGTTGTTTCTAATCTTGATACTTCTTCTTTAACAGTTCCAGTAAAACTCATAATAACACCTCTTTTTCTTCTTAATTATACTATATAAACTTATAAAAGAAAACATTTTATTTCTTATATTATTAATTTAATAAATACTTAGTATCATTAACTTCTTTTTGTAATGATGTTAATTCTTTTACATTATTATTTTCTTTAATTATTTGTAATTGCCTTCGAGCAGAATTATTTAGTTTAATTAGTCTTTCTTCTTGAGATAAATTCATTTTTATTAGTTCAGAATTGATACTTTCTAAATTATTTAATATTACTAAATGTAGTAAATCAGTATTATCTCTAATATTTCCTTCTATGTCAGGATTATTATCTCTCCATTCTTTAGAAGTCATTCCAAATAAGGCTACGTTTATTAAATCAGCCTCACTAGCATATACATACTTCTTTTGACTATCAGTAAGTTCTGGTACAATGTAATTTTTTATTGCATCAGTATGAACTAAATAGTTAACTTTAGATAGTAATCTATTAGCATACCAATCTAATTTATTTTCTTTAGCTTCCTTTGCTTTTAGTCTTTCAAATTCCTTTATTAAGTACAATTTAAATTCTGGAGATAACCAACTAGCAAATTCAAAAGCAATATCTGGATGGGCAAAGGTACCAATACTATATTTTCCACCCTTGGATATAATCCCAATAGAATTAGTCACTGCCATCCATCTTTTTGGACTCATGGTAAATGATTCCCTTCCTAATTCATTATTTTTAATTTCACTGAATCCCGTGAAATTAAAATTCTCATTATTTAAATGCTCCCATAATCCAATATAATTAAATGTGTTTCTTGTACTCATCCAGTGAATAATCACATTTGCTGGATTTTCACTATTAGCATATTTAGCTAAATCAGTTAGTGATATATAATTATCATTACCTACTTTCATTACTCTAACTTTATTTTGTTTTACTACTATTTCTTCTAAATTCTTTTCTTTCATTTTTCTTCCTTTCTTTTTTCTATTATTAATTCTTTTATTTGGATAATTTAGAGGTACCCCCTTTACCATCTTAATTATTAATGTTTATTATACTTTTACTAGATAATATTGTCAAGAAATATTTTAATCAGTTAATACATATGTTTGCTTTTTTTAATAATGGGGAGTTCTACTAGAAGGTTTCCGCGGATTAACTTGTTAATCCGTTAGCGAAGCGGTTACAAATAAAAAAAGAAAGAATTATTCTTTTCTTTCTTGGACTTTAGAATTTATATCTAATACTACTTTAGTAGGAGCTAGTTTACTAAAGATATGATTAAATTTCATATTATTTGGTACAATTATAAGTTTATCTTCAAGCATACCATTTATAGCTATTCTAGCAGCTTCTTCACTAGATATAGATGGAATATTAAATTTAACATCTGCAATATTATTAAAATTAGTATTTACTGGTCCTGGGCAAAATAAAGACACTTTTACATTGGATTTATCTTTCTTTAATTCTTCATATATAGCTAGACTTAAACTTGTTATATAGTTTTTAGTAGCATAATAGGTAGCCATATATGGTCCTGGCATAAATCCCGCCATGGAACTTACATTTAATATTCTTCCATAATTTCTCTTAGTAAAGTCTTTTAAAAATAATTTAGTTAAGATATGATAAGCCTTTATATTTAAATTAATCATATCCATTTCTTTATCTAAACTTGTCTCAATAAAATTACCAGCATCACCAAATCCAGCATTATTTATTAATATATCAATCTTTTCTTCTTTTACTTCTTTATATAATTTAATACACTCTTCTTCTTTTCGTAAATCATAACTATAAGTATGTACTTTATCATATCCTTTAAATTCTCTATCTAAGTCTTTTTTATTTTGTGATACTAAATATAATTCATATCCTAAGCTATTTAAATATTTAGCCATATCTCTTCCAATACCAGAAGAAGCTCCTGTTACTAGTGCTTTCATTATATATCATTTCCTTTCGTTTAAAAAAAATAATCTTTGGCAAGACTATTTTTCTTCTAATTTATTTACTACTTCTTTAGCTACTTCTATAGCTTTAGTTTTTAGGTCTTTTGCTATTCCTTCAAGAACAGTATTTCCTTTTTCTTTAGCTAAATTTACTAAGTCTTCAGTTTTATCTTTTAACTCTTCACCTTTCTTTTTAGCAGTTGTTAATACTTTTTCTTTGTCTAGGTCATCTAATTCTTTTTTAATTTCTTCAACTTTTTTATTAAATTCTTCTTTGATATCCTCTACGGTTAATTTATCTACATTACCCATAAATTCATCTAATTTACATTTAATGTCCTTTCTTAATTCTGTTCCTTTCTTAGGGGCAAATAATAGAGAAAAGGCTGCTCCTAGAGATGCTCCTAAAACAAATCTACCTAAACCACTCTTTTTACTCATCAATCTCATCCTTTCTTTTATTAAATACTTTATCTAATAATGATGCAGTAACATCAACAATTTTATCGGTAACAGCAGTAAACTTTCCTGTAACTAATCCTACTATTTCAAATACTTTATCTAGGGTACTTACTTTTTCAGTTATATTATCTACTACTTTTTCAATTTTATTCATTGTGATGATTAGCTTTACAGTTAATACTATTAAACATGCTAATAAAATAGCACCTAAAATATATAAAATTACTGGTAAAACTTCTGCTACTGTCATTATTTTTCCTCCTCTTCATACATTGAATCTATTAAATTAAAGATATCATTAGCATCTGTATCAAGTGGAATATCATTATCAAGTTCTTCTTTTTCAGTACTTTCTAATATTGACTCTACATTTTCTTCAGGCTCAATTATTTTTTCAAACTCTTTAGTATCTTCTAACGATTTATCCTCTTTAGATTCTTTTACTGTTCTTTTTCTTCTCTTTGGTGCTTCAACTGGCACTTCTATCTCTTCTGGTATTTCAATTGGTTCTTCTTTTACTTCTATTTTTTCTGCTGATGCTTCTTCATCATTATGATTTACAATTTTAATATCATTAATTTCTTCTGTTTCTACTTTATCAGCATTTACAACTACTGGGGTTTCAATAGTTTTTTCTTTTACTGGTTCATAGTCTACTCCAAAGTCATAGTAGTTTTCTGCTGCTTCTTCGATGGTTACATCTTTCTTTGGCTCTTCAATTATATCTTCAAGTAAATTGATATCATCATCTAATACTTTTTGACCATTTTTCTTGATTATTTTTACTTCTTTATATAATTCACAGTTTTCACATAGATTATTTCTTATATCATCAGTTAATGTACCATATGCTTTATTTCTTACGGTTTCAAAGTCTACTTTTCTAGATGCTCTTGGTATTTCATACTTACTTTCATCCTGAACTTTTACTTCATCTTTGGTATAATTTTTATCTAATACTCCATATACTGGCGATATAACAGGAGTTGGTTTAAACTTTTTAGGTTTTGGTTCTTCTTTCTTTGAGTAAAGATCCGCTACTGAAGTTTTAGGTTTTTCTTCTTTTCTTTCATCTAAAACATTCTTATTACGAGGAGTATATACTACTTCATAATCTTCTTCCATATCAATTGGAAAAGCAAAGTTATTACTTCTTGTCTTAACTACTTCTCTATCACTAACAGCATTTTCTTCTTTTGGCATAATATTTACTTCTTTAGCCTTTTCTTCTTCCTCAATTTTATTTCTCATAAATGTTGGTAATTTAGCAGGTTCTTCTTTTTCTTCCTCTATTTCTTTTGTTTCAAATTCTTCTTCTTCATCAGTAAACAAATCTTTTATCTTATCTAAAAATTTCATGTTACATGCTCCTTCTTCTAATATTCTGGTAAATCAGATATATTTGTTTCTTCATTTTGTACATATTCACTTAAATATTCCGCAAATCTACTTGTTGTATCTTCTGGTTTATTTATCTTGTACTCTTTCTCAGCTCCTAGACTATAATCGTCTTCGAGTATTTTCTTTATTAAATTGTCATTATAATTAATACTATCTAAAATAATCATACTATTTGTTAATACTTTATTTATTTCACTTTCTTTTACATATGATTCAATTTTGGCATAATTATAAACAATCTTTATAAAGTATAAGTCATTATCTTCTTTGGTTACTTTAGCATAACCTACTTTATTACCATTAGTTATCTTACGATAATAATAACTACTATTACTATTATCTTCATTAAAATTTAATAAATTTTTATAATAATAACTTACTACATCTACATATAAATAAATATAATTATCTTCATATTTAAATTTTTGATTATAATCTTTATCATATGTTTTAGTTACTCCTAATGGGAGATAGTATTTATATCCCATTGCCATTGTATTAGGATTTGTCTTATTATTTATTACTTCATCTATGATTAAATCTTTATTTTCTTCTTTATTTATTCTTAAACATCCAGTACATAATATTAGTAATAGTATTAGTATAAATATCTTTTTCATATCATACCTCTTCTACATTATAACAAAAAAAAAGGTGAATGGAAATAGTTTTTTCAATTTTTAATGAAAAAATATAGAATACCTTGATTCTATATTTCTTGTATTACAGTTATTATCATTGGTTTATTACCTGTTTGTTCGATTAAATATTTAGATAATTCATCCCTTATCGTGTTCTTTATCTTGTTATATTCAACATATCTGGTATCCTTTGTATTCATTAAAATAATATCTGTAGATAATTTCTTTATTTCTTTTAATAATTCATATGAATCTTTAACATAGATAAAGCCCCTTGTTAATATTTCTGGCCCTGATAATATTTCTTTAGTTTGTTTATTTAATGTTACAGATATGATCATTATACCATTATCTGATAGCATTTCACGATCTTTTAAAACTATATCTCCAATATCATCACCATTATCTCCATCTATTAAGATAGAACCAGATGGTACTTTATTAAATGATTCTTTTAATTTACCACCTACAAATTCAACAACATCACCATTTTCTTTAACAATTATATTTTCTTTTGGAATACCTGCCTGTTCTGCTAGAGTAGCATTTTCTATTTCGCAGCGATATTCTCCTCTTATTGGAAAATAATATTTGGGATTCATTAAATTAATCATAGTCATTAAGTCTTCTCTCGAAGCATGATGCGCTAAATATTTATTTGATGGTAATGTTACAACACCCGCTCCTGTTTTAGCTATTTCATCTAATAGATGATAAAAAGTTTTTTCTCTATTTTCATAGATTGGTGTCGCTAGAAATATGGTATCATCTTCATTTAATTTGATAAATTTATCGTATCCTCCTACTATTCTCATGATATTATAGTATGGTTTGTCTTTTTCATTGGCATTTAAAATAACTACTTTTTTACTATTTAGATATGAAAGATCTCCTATTACATTAGGGTTTATTGTTAAGTAATGATTTTCGACAGCAGAATCGATGATATTTTTTAGTCTTTTACCCATGATTACTATTTTTCGATCTGTCTTTTCTACTTCATTAATTAACTCCTGAATACGATATAAATGTGTATCTAAGACATTAAAGATAATTCTTCCTTCAGCAGTATTTAAGGTTTCTCTTATAAGACCCGCTATTCGGTGTTTTGGTGAGGTAAATCCATCCTTTCCGGCATACATTGATTCTGTAAGTAAGCATAGAACATTTTGCTTGCCGATGTAAGCAAGTTTCCCAATATCAGTTTTATATGGTCCCTTCATCAATGGATCAATACAATAATCCGCTGCATAGAAGATTACTCCATCTTCTGTATAAACGGCATACCCAAAATTATCTGGTGTTGAATGGGATAAATTTACCGGAAATATTTTTATTTCATCTATTTCTATTGGTACATATGCTTTTAATTCTTTAAAATTATTATACTTAATATTACTTTCTTCAAATTCTTTCTTTAAAATATCTAAAGTATATTTAGAACCATATATTGGTACTCCATAAAGATCCTCAATTATATCAGGAAGAGCTCCTATATTTTCATCATGACCATGTGTTAAAAAGATACCTTTAATTCTTTTTTTATTATCCTTTAGATATGTTATATTTGGTATAATATAGTCTATTCCGAGAGTCATTTCATCAGCATACTTAAGACCTGCTTCAAAAACATATATACCATCATTTATTTCGATTACAAACATATTTTTTCCATTTTCATCTAGTCCTCCTAGTGAAAACATTTTTATTTTACTCATTTTTTCTCCTTTCCTTCAAAGTAAAAGACTGTAATAATTATATCAAAAAAGATGAAAAAGTGCAAATATATATCATATATTTTATTATAGTGATGGGCCACGATAAATTAATTTTATAAAAGTCAATTTTCTACTTTACGATATTACTTGGAAATGTTATAATCAAGATAGAGGTGAACAAATGAAAAAAAAGGATAGTACTGGGGGTAAAATAATACTAATTGCTGGTATTATATCAGTAATTATTGTTACAATATGTGCATTTGGTAAAAAGGGCATTACTCAGAAATATTATGAATATAAAATTGATAAGAAGTATGCTAATATGAATGAAAATGAATATTATATTGAAGATAATTTTGCTTATGTAGATAATTATCAAGATACTGGTATTAAAAATAAAAAAGAACTTATTGATTACATATATTATGTACTTAACTCAGGAATTGAAAAATCAGAGAGATATGTAGATAAAATATATGTAAACTATTTAGATGATATAAATACTCTTACTAAAGATAATGGTAAAATATTTAAAGAAGAAGTATCTATTCTTAATAATTTTGTTCATCCATATAATAGTTCAAATAATATTAAAATATTTTATGGTGGTGAATATACATTTGGTATAACTATTAAAAAAGCTTATACTGATAATGAAATAAAAGAAATAAACAAAATTGTTGATAAAGTAATTAATGAGAAAACTAATAATAGTATGCCTATTAGAGAAAAAATTAAAGTAATACATGACTATATAATTGATAATACAGAATATGATAAACTTAAGAATGATAATATCAATGATACTACGTATAAGTCACAAACGGCTTACGGGGCTTTGATTGAAGGCTTTGCTACTTGTAATGGATATTCTGATGCTATGGCAATTTTCTTAAATAAACTTAATGTTATTAATTATAAAATAAGTAATGATGAACATATTTGGAATTTGGTTTACTTGGATGGTAAATGGTATCATTTAGATTTAACTTGGGATGATCCTATTAGTGATACTAATGTTAATAGAGATACTTATTTCTTAATAACAACCAGTAAATTAGAAGAATTAAATGATGGAACTCATGAATTTGATAAAAAAATATATAGTGAAGCTGCATAGGGCTCCACTATTTTTTTAAGAAATTTAATTATTTTTGTTTACAAATATAAAAAATATGATATAATTATATTGTTCTTGTTTTTTGGGGCGTTAGCTCAGTTGGTAGAGCAACTGACTCTTAATCAGTGGGTCTAGGGTTCGAATCCCTAACGCCCCACCATTTATGTTTTTTTATAAAAATGTCTTGTCAATATTATTTTGATATGATATAATGTTAGGGAAACGAAAAAATGGGCTTGTAGCTCAGGTGGTTAGAGCGCACGCCTGATAAGCGTGAGGTCGATGGTTCAAGTCCATTCAGGCCCACCATTTTTATGGCCAGTTGGTGAAGTGGCTTAACACACTGCCCTTTCACGGCAGCATTCATGGATTCGAATT